>Ga0206896_1048_pt1 | contig 27787 bp, 10 predicted proteins | sample Alteio_BWOrgHeat_52_FD_152969 | JGI IMG/M metagenome (GOLD analysis project Ga0206896, IMG submission 152969) | Enriched cells from forest soil in Barre Woods Harvard Forest LTER site, Petersham, Massachusetts, United States -... | ecosystem: Environmental > Terrestrial > Soil > Temperate forest >... | reverse complement strand
GCGTAGGGGACTGGGCGGACGCAGCAAGACTGCGCCCCGACAAATATCCGATTACGGGTTACCGGGAGGGGATGGAGGCTTCCAATTGTTCCCAGCGGGCGAAGGCCTGGGCGTGTTCGCGTTCGAGCACTTCGAGGCGGTTCTTGACCACGGTGACGGCCGCCGGGTCTTTTTTATAGAAAACGGGATCGGCCATTTTGGCGGCGAGTTCGGCTTGCTCCCGCTCCAAGGCTTCGATGCGCGCGGGGAGGGATTCCAGCTCTTTGCGTTCCTGCTGGGAATTTTTGGGGTTTTTCCCCGGGATTTTTTTGCCGCCTTCCTGGCGGACGGGCAAAGATGCGACGGGAACGGCGGTGCGCTGCTTGGCCTGCATCCAATCGTTGTAGCCACCGACGAAGTCGCCGATTTGGCCATCGCCCTCAAAGACGAGGGTGCTGGTGACGACGTTATCCAAAAATTCGCGATCGTGACTGATGACGAGGAGGGTGCCGTTGAACTCGACGAGGAGATCTTCGAGAAGTTCCAGCGTCTCGGCGTCGAGATCGTTGGTTGGTTCGTCCATGACGAGGACGTTGGCGGGCTTGGTGAAGAGGCGGGCGAGGAGGAGGCGGTTGCGCTCGCCGCCAGAGAGCACTTTGGCGGGGGTGCGGGCGCGAGCGGGCTCGAACAGGAAATCCTGCAAATAGCTGATGACGTTGCGGGTGCGGCCGTCAATGGTGACGGTGTCGTTGCCGCCCATGATGTTTTCGGCGACGGTCTTGGTGTCGTCAATTTGGGCGCGGAGCTGGTCGAAATAGACGACTTCCAGTTTGGTGCCGTGGGTGACGGTGCCTTGATTGGGGGCGAGTTCGCCGAGGAGCAACTTGATGAGGGTCGTTTTGCCCGCGCCGTTGGGGCCGATAAGGCCGATCTTGTCGCCGCGAATAATGGAGGTACTGAAATTGCGCACCAAAGGCGGCTGGCCGGGCCAGGCGAAGGACATGTCCTCGACGGTGACGACTTTGACGCCCGAGCGCTCAGCCTCGGCGAGGCGCAGGGTGGCGCTGCCGACGCGCTCGCGGCGGGCCGCGCGGTCCGCGCGCATTTGCATGAGCTGGTTCACGCGGCTTTGGGCGCGGGAGCGCTGGGCGCGGACGCCCCGGCGAATCCAGGCTTCCTCCTGGGCGAGCTTTTTGTCGAACAAGGCCCGTTGGCGTTCCTCAGCTTCGAGGACGTCCTGTTTGCGGGCGAGATAAGTGCTGTAGTCGCAGGCCCAGCTCGAGAGCCGGCCGCGGTCGAGCTCCACGATGCGAGTGGCCAGACGGCGAAGAAAGGCGCGGTCGTGCGTGACAAAGAAAATGCTTTGCTTGGCCTCGAGGAGAAACTCTTCCATCCAGACGATGGACTCGACGTCCAAATGATTGGTGGGCTCGTCGAGCAGGAGCAAATTTGGCTGCGCGGCTAAAGCCCGGGCCAGAAGGGTGCGGCGTTTGAGACCGCCGGAGAGCTGGGCAAATTCCTTGTTGGGATCGAGTTTGAGGCGGGCGAGCAAGTCTTCGAGGCGAACGTCGCGCTCCCAGTCTTCCTCGTGGCCACCGGGGTCGCGCAGGCCGGCGCTGACGACATCGTGCACGGTGCCCGAGATGTCGGAGGGAATCTCCTGGGTCAAACGGGTGGCGACGGCGCCGTCGGGACGAAAGACGTTGCCGGCGTCGGCCTTGATTTCGCCGGCCATGACGCGCATGAGGGAGGATTTGCCCGCGCCATTGCGGCCGACGAGGCACACGCGCTCGCCCGGGTCAATCTGGAGATTGACCTTATCGAGGATGTGCGGACCGCCGAAACTGAGTTCAATGTCGAGGAGACTGAGCAAAGCCATAACGGTTCAAAGTAGAGAAAAAGGGGGGCTTGCGCAATGACAGAGTGCCTTAGTTTTTAGCTTTTAGTTTCCAGCATCCAAAATTCGGGCCGTTGACAGAATGGTCAGAATCGCGGGAATAATTAGCACGGAATTCAAACTGCCTGCTTCCAAGACCCAAATAGAATTCCAGAGATTCCGTTAGTTCGGTCGAATAAAATCGGGAATTACGGATTCACCCACACCCGATAGAATACGAGGGAGCCGGCGGTGTTGGAGTTGTCGGAGAGGGTCAGGACGTCGTCAATGCCGGGCTGGGCGGAACCGATGTTTTGCCAATTGGGGGTATCGAGGGAGTCGCTGCGTTGGAGTTGGTAGCCGTGGGCGGAGGAGGATTGAATGGAAACGTTGTAGCCGTTGGTATCCTGCCAGGCGTCGAGAATTTTGGCATCGGCGGCGACGAGGATGGTGCCTTGGTTGACGACGCCGGCGGGGAGCGTGTTCGATCCGGTGACGAAGTCGAGGATACCATTGTTGGTGAAAGTTCCGGTGAACGCGAACGTCGTACCGCCAGTGAAGGCCATGCTGCCATTGTTGGTCACATTGCCGTTGAAGGTGAGCGTCTGGGCGGCGCTGGAAGTGACGAAACCGTTGTTAACCAAGGGGCCATTGAGCGTGCCCGTGCCACTGAGAGTTCCGCCATTGTCCACCAGAATGGACGGCGTGGTGATCGCGCCGCCGGCGAGGGTGAGCGTGCCGTTATTGGCGATTTCGACCGAGGAAGTATTGCCAACGGTGCCGGCAATGATGAGCGCGCCAGCGGTGACGGTGGTGGCGCCATGATAGGAGTTGGTGCCGCTGAGCGTCCAATTTCCAACGCCTACTTTGTTGATGGCGGTGATATTCGTGGATGTGACGTTGGCCACCGATTGCTCGGTAATGTTGCCCGCGAAAGTGGCATCCGTATTGCGGCCACCGACATTCCAGGTTAAGGTGCGCCCGGAGGTGTTCCCGCCCATCAAGGTGGTGCCAGCGACGCCGGACAACTGGCCGAAGCTGATATTGGTGCCGGTGGAGGAGACGGTGCCGGTGAAATAAGCCACGGTTTTGGAGCCAAGGCTCACGGTGGCTTGGGGCAATCCGGTGGTTCCGGCCAGGCGAAGGTCGCCTTCCGTGGAACTATTGGTGATGACATTGAGCTGACCGGAAAATTGTGACCAATCGCCGGTCAAATCGGTCCGAACAAAGGGAATGCTGAGGGTGAGATTACCGCCGCCGGTGACGGTGCTGGAAATGGCGTGGCGCTGCGCGGCAATGAGGGTGCCGTTGCTGAGGACCAGAATAGAATTGGGAAAGGTCCCGGAGCCGGGGAGATTGTTGGTGTTCCAATCGAACAACGTCAAATTACCGCCGTCAAAGGTAACCGGGCCGGTGCCAAGGCCGGCATCGTTGGCATTGACGCTGCCGAGGGCCAGCGTACCACCCTGCAAGACCGTGCCGCCCAAATAGGTATTCGGCCAGGAGAAGTTCAAAGTGGCGGTGCCGTTGTTGGTGTGGGTGATGTTTTGCGAGAGGACGATTTGCGTGCTGTTGGTAATACTGGCAATGGTCGTGCCATCGGTCAGACCGTTGATGTTGTCGGTGTTCACGGTCACGAGCATGCCCGGCGACAATCCGGCGGAGCTGGGCACGACGACTGCCGTGCTGTTGACCGTGAGGGTGCAGTTGACGACCGAGACCAAGGCTGGCGATACCGTGAGCACGCCGCTGCCGGATTTGGTGAGGACCATGGCGCCACTGAGGATGCCGTTGCCGGAAAGGGTGTAGTTCTTGGTGCCGGTGACGGTGACAGAATTGGGAATGAGCGTGCCGTTAAGGATAATGGAACTGGTATTGGCACCTGTCCCATCGAACGTCACCGCATCGCCGGTGCCAAAGGAGGTGGAAGTGCTGTTCACGACAAAACTGTTGGTGGTGCCATTGTCCCACGTGCTCGACGGGGGGCTGCTGCTCCAAGTGATGCTGCGACCGGAGGACGGGGGTCCGGCTGCGGGGGCGGGCGCCTCGAGATCAATATAGTCGTACATGAAGCAGGCGGTGGCGTGGGTGCTGTGGTATTCGTGGTCGAGCGTGATGAAATTAGCGCCGATGTGAAGTTTGCTGGAGGGAATGGCGACGTGGGCGATGGAATATTTACTGTGAATGCCCTGGCGAACATAAGTCGAGGCGCCGGGGTCGGCGTTGTCCGGAGTGAAGGTAGTGAGAATGGTGGAATCGTCATTGACGCGGATGACCTGGATGGAGCTGGGCGCGGCATAGGCGATGGTGAGGTAGTAGGTTCCGGCGACCACGGAGGATAGATTGAAATTAATGTGCCATTTCCACGGCGCGGTGGCGCCGACGTTGTCCACGGAGTGGACATAATTCAACGCCGTGGCCCAGTTATTGGCGCTGACGTTGTATTCGAGGGGATTGGTGAATTCGTTGGTGAAATTGGCCCAAAGGTCGGGTTTGGCGTATTCGTCGCCGTGTTTGAATTCGGCGGCCGTACGGTCGGGAATGCCGATTTCCCAGACGAGGCTGGCGCCGCTGTGGGGGACATTCCAAGTGAGGTTGCCGAGGTTCTTGGTTGCACCGGCGGTGATGGCGCCGAGGGGAGTGGAAAATTCGCCGACGGCTCCCGTACCGGGGCTGGTGCCGGCGCTGTAGGCGTAGAGCTGGTACGTCGCGGCATTGCCGAAGGAATCCGTGGCCCGGACATTGGGGATGGTGAAATTGCCATTGGCATCGGCTTGCACCCAGAATTGGTAATCGGCGGCTTGGAACTGCCAGTTGTCGGGCGCGTTTTCGGCGCCGGAATCGGGAGCGGCGAGGCCGACCCAGGCGCCTGCGGCGGAAACACCGGGCCGCAGCGAATCGTGAATGACGAGGTGCCCGGTGACGGTGGTGCGCTGGGCCGTCGTGGCGTAGGCGCTGTTGCTCAACCAGGTATAGGGCCACGCGCCTTTTTCGGCGGCGGACTGATTTTTGGCGTCCTGCCAGCTCAAGTCGCCGGTAGATTGGTGGTTAAAATAAAGCGCCCAGGGGCCGAAAGTCTTGGTCCACGCGACATTGGCGGCGACGGTGATGCCGACGTTGTCGTAGTGGTTGCTGACGATGTTATTGTACATGAGCCCTTCGCCATGGCTGTATTCGCACATGGTGGGGCCGTTGTTCATGTATTCGCCGCTGGGGTTGAGAATCCATTCACCGACTTGGTTGACATCGCTGGCCCGGCCCCAGGCGGAGAGCTGCGGATAATCAAAAGTGTAGGAATATTTACCGTACAACTGACCGTTAAAGAATCCGGTGGTCGCCTGAAAAATCTCCTTGGGCAGGCCGGAAACGTTGACTGAGTTGGTGACATCGGAAAAAGTCGGTTCGAGGGAAATGCGGTTGAGCTGGGTGCCGTTGAGGCTCAGACCGGTTTTGACGGTGTCAATGTAGCTCTTCTCGCAGAGGAAATTGGTGGAGTCATGCGCGGCCGGCCAAATCATTTGGATGAAGGCGATGGTGCAAGTGGGATAGGTGACCGGGTGGTCGGCGACGAGGTAGACATAAAGGGCGGTGTTGCCCTGCCCGAGGACGTAGTGAATTTCCATGTCCACCGCGACGAGGTTGGTGGCGGGATTATAAGTGCGCTTGTAGGCGAGATCCACATTTGTGCCGCTCGTGGTGGTGCCGAGATAAGCGCTGTCCTGGCTGCCGTCGGGATAGAAATAATAATAGATATAGTAATGGTTCCCAAAGCCACCGGTGGAGACGCCGGACTGGCTGATCATCTGCGTGCCGTTGGCCTGGGGCGTACCGGGCGACCCCGGAGCCAGGTATTTGATGGATTCGACATTTCCATTCGAAGCCACGTCCACGTGGAGAATGCCGTTATCGAGAAAATTATCCGTGTGATTGCCATAGGCCTCCGTGCCGGTGGTGACCGGGGTGGTTACCGACGAAGTGAACCCGCCCGGGCTATTGGCCAGGGCAAAAGGCACCGACGCGATTCCAAGGACCAAGCCGATCAGTGGCCAGGCGAATTGATAAAATCTTCGGAAGCGGGTGAGCGCAGAAGGGATCTCTGCACGGGGGGACATGGGTAATTTGCAGCATTATTAATATAACTGAAATCGGGGGAATTTGGAAGGATGGAAAGTGAACGAGAGGCGGCGAATATCGAACGTCGAACTTTGAACATCGAACATCGAATATTGCACGTTGACCATTGAACGATTGGCGCACAAGTAACAGCTTCGTCCTTATCCACGAAGGCGGGAAGCGAAAGAGTGAAGAGTGAATGGTGAAGAGTGAAAAGTGGGAGAAAGGAGACAGAGCGGACTGAGGGAAACGCTCAACGTTGAACGTTTAACATTCAATTTCCGGACCCAGGGGCCCCAGGGGGGGTGGAATTGGTCATAATTAGCCGTAATTGGTAGGGAAGGGAAAGGGCGCGGAGCAGGAAGTCCACGATTTGGGATTTGGAATTTGGAAGGTGTGCAGTGGAAATTATTGCTTTGGTTTAATTTGGCTTAACTGGGCTAAAGGGGAAGGGGCCAGGCGGCAAAGCGATGGGCGCAAAGGCGGGAAGGGAAAGCGTGAAGAGTGAAGGGTGAAAGATGGGAGAAAGGAGACAGAGCGGACTGAGGGGAACACTCAACGTTTAACTTTTAACATTCAATTTATGAACCGGGGCCAGGGGGGGTCGATTGGGCACGATTGGAGGCGATTGGGCACGATGGTGAGAGGGGGAGGCTGGAATTTGGGAGTTGGAATCTGGAATCTCGGAACGAGGGGTCCGGGGTTTGCATCCGACCACTGACTTCCAGGTTCCAGCTTCCGGCAATTTCCCGACCTTAGCACAGGTGGTTTGAAAAAAGATACCACTACGTTGGCTGCGTTGGATAGGTTTGATGGGTTGGATAGGTTGGCTGCGTTGGATACGTTGGGATGGGTGCGCGCAAAGCTAAGAAACCGTCCCATTCGCCATTAATAGCAGCGTTAAATTAACCTGAAGTCCAACGCCTTCTAGGCTTGGGGGTTAGGTTCATTTTTTCCCAAATTTTCTGCCGACACCAATTGCACCAATTATGACAAAAATTGAGCTGATAGCGACGACGTGAATAACTTCATTCAAGGCATATTCACGACTTGTCCCAAATACAATTGGGCCTTTTGTCACCTGAATTGACACGGTGCGATTAGCTGTGGGCTGCTGCGGCAACAAAGACGTTTCGATCTCATTGAAACTTACTCCGACGACCAGCACCCCAACGCCCATACAACTCGTAATTTTGAAAATTTCTCTGAATTTCATATACATTAAAACATAAATTTTTCATGGAACGGGAAAATAAGAAACCTTGCGACTGTTTTGATGATACAGATAGGGGTAACCGTCGTGTAAGATTCCTGTATTTGGCCCGAGGCCCCCGATTCCTATCCAAGCGCGAATTCATAATGGCGTTGCAGGTTGGCACAGCTGCTCCAGCGTCGCTACGCGAGGCGGAGAACGGCGCGGACGACGTGGCGAGTGGCATGGGCATCTTGCCCATACAGAAGTGGGAGACAGAAGGGGCACGGGCAAGATGCACGTGCTACCTGCGGCCGCCGGCGGCAGCTCACAACTGCGTCTTGTGGCTGCTAGCCCCGGCGGGTGGCCAGCGCCCACTCGTAGATTTTGACGTACTGGCGGGTGCTGCTGGTCCAGGAGAAATCTTTTTTCATGCCGTTGAGGCGGAGGGCGAGGAGGTCGGCGGGGCGTTCGGTGAAGGTGTCGTAGGCGCGTTCGATGGCGTGGTGGAGGGCGCGAGCGGAGGGTTCCTGGAAGAGGAAGCCGGTGCCGGCACCGTGATTATCCTCGGCATAAGGATCAATGGTGTCCACGAGGCCGCCGGTGGCGCGGGCGATGGGGGGCGTGCCATAGGCCTGGGAATACATTTGGTTCAGGCCGCAGGGTTCGAAGCGGCTGGGCATGACGAAGAAGTCGGAGCCGGCTTCGACGAGGTGGGCGAGTTTTTCGTCGAAGCCGATATAGGCACCCACCCGGCCGGAATAATGTCTCGAGAGTTCGCGGAAATTCTCGGCGAGGCCGGCATCGCCCGCGCCGAGGACGAGGAACTGGGCGTCCATTTGTTTGAGCAAATCGGGGATGATGGCGGCAAAGAGGTCGAGGCCTTTTTGGGAATAAAGACGGGCAACGGCGGAGAAGATGGGGGTGGTGGGGCTTTCCTTGAGGCCGAAGCGTTGCTGCAGGGTGGCTTTGCAGACCATTTTACCGCTCAAATCCGCCGGACTGAAACGGGCGGGCAAGTGCGGGTCGGAGGCGGGATTCCATTCGGCGGTGTCAATGCCGTTGGTGACGCCGACGAGGTCGGCGGCGCGGAAGCGGAGGAGGTCCTGCAGGCCGCAACCGAATTCGGGAGTTTTGATTTCCTGGGCGTAATGACGGGAAACGGTGGTGAGCTTGGTCGCGTGGTAGAGGCCGCCCTTCATGAAATTGAGCTGTCCGTGGCTCTCGAGATTGTCGGCCGAAAACAACCATCCCGGCAGACCGGCGAAATCGAGCATGCCGCGCGGGCAGTAACCCTGGTGCTCGAGATTGTGAATGGTGAAAATACTGGCGGCGCGGCCCACGGGGCGACCGCGATCCACAGTATTGAGGTAGACGGGCGCGAGGGCGGCGGGCCAGTCGTGGGCGTGGACAATGTCGGGGGCCCATTCGCTGGCGCGGCACCAGTCCAGCGCGGCGCGGGTGAGAAAGACAAAGCGATCCGGGTTATCGGTGTAGCCGACGCCGTTTTCGCCATAAATGCCGGGGCGCCCGTAGTAGCGGCCAAATTCGATGAAATTCATTTCGGCATTCGAACCGGGCAACGGGGTTTGCCAGACGCGGCAGAACTCCTCAATGCCAAGACCGAGATTCACGCTGACGGCGCCGGGGAAGGCCCGCCAGGCAGGGCCGGGCTTCAACATGCCATAAAGCGGGCAGACCACGCGGACTTCGTGGCCGAGCCCGGCGAGTTCCTTGGAGAGCGCGCCGACCACGTCGCCGAGACCGCCGGTTTTGGCGAAGGGCGTGACCTCGGAGGAAATCATCAGGATTTTCATTGGGTGGAGAGTGCTTTAGTGCTTAGTGTTTTGGTGCTTAGTGCCGGGGACGGAGAATAGTTATGTTGTTGGATGGCTAATTGAGGTTCTTGGTTCTTGGACTTAGAGATTTGGAGTCTGAATTTCGGCGTTCGACGTTGAAGGTTCGGGGTGCGAGGTTGGCTGATCGTCGGGGTCGTCGGGGAGTTTAATTTTGAAATTGAGGATGGGCAATAAGAGCAGCAAGCCGGCAAGGGTGAGGATGAGCACGGAATAGCCGGCGAAGTCGTGGACGGTGAAGAGATGGAATTCCGGATTCACCACGGTATGGCCGGCGGCGTCCAACTGAAATTTCGGCTGGCCGGCCGAATCCAGAATCAGCTGGCCGGCGGAGTCGCGCAGGGCGAGGTATTCCGGATGGCCCCAAAAATCGGCGTCAATGGCATCGAATTTATCCCGGTTATAGGCATAGGCCCAACCGGTCAAAAACAGACTGCGAACAATGTTCATGCCAAAAGCGAGAATGGCGGACATGGTCAACAGCGCGATTTTCTTCCAAAACCGGTTGAGAAAAACGGCGGCGAGAAAGGAGCCGGCGAACAGACAGGCGGTGAGCGAACGAATGCCCGAACAGGCCTCCGCCACGCCGACGCTGCCGTGCGGCAGGATGAGGGTGCTGCCTTCGCGAACGATTTCATAGCCCAGCAAATTAAACAGGCTGAAGACGATGCGCACGACCCAATCAAGCAGGACGAGTTTCACGCGCGACTCAAACAGCAGCAACATGGGGGCGGAAATCATCCAGGCCAGCGCAGGAAACACGAGCAGCGCGACGACGCGGCCACGCTGGGAGAGGGTCACGGCCCGGCTGCGGGCGTCCGTGCGAGAAACCAGAAAACCCATGGAAAGGACAAAGCCCGCCAGGCCCAGGGCCAGGGCCGCCGCGGAATCCGTGTCCGGCCCGGTGACCGCGCGAAAGAAGCCGCCATAGAGGAGGAGCAAGAGACTGCCGGCGACCATGAGGGAGGCGAAAAAATTCCAGCCCGCCGCCCATTTTACCTCCCGGGGTCCCGCGGGAGCAGCAGAAGCGGCATCATCGCCAACCAAGATGGCTTTGAGGAGGGGCCAGCGGTCATTAAGGACGAAGGCGACAAACACGGGCACGAGAAAGCCGAAATTAAAATCCTCCATTGTTCGCCAGTAATGGAGTTGGTCGGCGACGACGATCGCCATGAAGGCCAGGGCGAGCCATGCGGCGAGCTGGACTTCCGGGCGCAGCCGGAAGAAATCGCTCTGGCGCGGGGCGGGGGCGGACATGGATAGAGGCGGAGAAAGAAGGGCAACGGAAAGGTGGCGGGGAGGCAAGGATGAAGGATGAAGCCTGAAACTGAACGTTTAACTTTTAACGCTTAACGCTTAACGTGTAAGTCGGAAGGGGGCGGGAATTTGTGATTTGTGATCTTTCCGAAAGGCGGGCATCAGAGGGCGCAGACACAGAATACAAAATAAAGAATTGCAGTTTCTTGAATTTTTGCTCCAACCAAATTCTCCTGTCTCCTGTCTCCTGTCTCCTGTCTCCTGTCTCCTGTCTCCTGTCTCCTGTCTCCTGTCTCCTGTCTCCTGTCTCCTGTCTCCTGTCTCCCTAAGACCCCCGACATGCCGTCAAGTTTCCGTTAATCCACGAGTTCGCGTTCCAGGTCTTCGAGGGTTTTGTTTTTGGTCTCGGGAAGTTTCAAGTAGATGAAGATGAAGCCGAGGATGCAGATGGCGGCGTAGAGGCCGAAAGTTTTGGCGGGCCCGAGGCCGTGCTTGAGAAGGAAGGAATCACCGTGATAGCTTTCACCCAAACCGTCTTTGAGGAGGGGGAACGAATAGGTGAGGACAAAGCAGGCGGCCCACAGCGAAGCGACGGCGACCGCCATGGCCGCGCCGCGGATGCGATTGGGAAAGATTTCGGAAATGACGACCCAGGTCACGGGGGCCAGGGACATCGAGTAACAGGCGATGGCGGCCAGCACCAGCAGCAGCATGGGGAGGCCGGTGAGATGGACGTGGTAGCCGTAGCCCAAAACAAGATAGACGATGGCCAGGGAGGCGGAGCCGAAAAGCATAAGGGGGCGCCGGCCGAGCTTGTCCACGACGCCAAGGGCGACAAACGTGAACGCCAGATTGACCGAACCGGTCCAGGCGATGTTTTTCAGGACGAAGGAAATATCGTAGCCAGCGGCCTTGAAAATGTCGGCGGCGTAATTGAAGATAACATTGATGCCGCACCATTGTTGGAAGACGGCCAGGACGACGCCAATCAGGAGCACCTTGCGCATTTTAGGGGCGAGGAGTTCGGAAAAACGCACCTTGCTGGACTCCTCGTTTTGCAGCGTGGCCTGCACGTCCACGACCTCCGCCTCGGCATAGGAGCGACCGCCAATGCGGGTGAGAATTTCGCGGGCGGAGCCGGCCAAACCCTTGCGCACGAGCCAGCGTGGGCTTTCGGGGACAAAAAACATGCCAACAAAGAAGCAAAGGGATGGAACGGCCGTCAGGGCGAACATCCAGCGCCAGCAGTCGGTGCCATACCAGGAAGTGCGGATGAATTCCGCCGTGGCGCCAACCGGCAGATTGCGGCCGATGGCCCAGTTAATAACCTGCGCCGCCAGCACTCCGATGACGATCGTCAGCTGATTAATGGAAACCAAACGCCCGCGCATTTGGGCCGGCGCGATCTCCGCGATGTACATGGGGGAAAGATTCGAGGCCAGCCCGATGGCGACGCCACCGAGAATCCGCCAGGCAATAAAGACGTTGAAATCGCCGGCGAGTGCGTTGCCGAGGGAGGTAATGATAAATAGAAACGCGGAAAGGATGAGCAGGCGTTTGCGGCCAAATTTGTCGCTCAACGCTCCGGCCACGAGGGCGCCGATGAGGCAGCCGATGAGCGCGCAACTGTTGGCCCAGCCCGAAGTGGCGGGATTCAATTGGGGATCAATGTGAAAGAAGGGTTCAAAAAACGGCTTGGCGCCGCCGATGACGACCCAATCATAGCCGAAAAGAAGGCCACCCATGGCGGCGACAAAAGAAATTAAAGTGATGTAGCCGATGCGGTAGTCGGCTTTGAGGTTGGAGGGGCCGTCCGAGGTTGGGGTTAGCATAAGGGAATGGGGTTGGGGCTAGGGTAAACTGCCGCGGAGGTCGGCGGCGAGGGCGTGGTTGGGGTCGAGGCGCAAGACTTTCGCGAGGAGTTTCTTTGCCTCCCCCACCCGGCCGAGGCCGAGGTTGGCCTGGGCTTGAAGGAAAGTGGCGGTGATAAGCTGACGTTTGGTTAAATCGTCGTCGAAGACGAGCATCGTCGGCAGGGAGGTGGCGAAATAATCAATCTTCGCCGGGGTGCGGGCGAGGCGTTGTGCGTAGGCCAGGAGCTCGCGGAGCAGTTTGACGGAGGCGGATTTGCGCCCAAGGCGGGCCAGCGACCGGGCGGAATAGAAGGTCATTTCCGAAAAGGCACGAACGCTCATTTCCTGAAAGTCACCCTTGAAATTGGCCGCGATGCTCCAGTGTTGGCGGGCAGCCAGGCGGTCGCCGAGGGCGGCAGCGGCTTCGCCGAGCCAAAAATGGATGTCGCTTTGATTGGCGAGCAGGTGTTTGGCTTCGCCGAGGTTGCGGGGGGATTCGAGCGCGGCAGTAAAAAACTTTATTGCGGCCGCCGCATTAGATTTGGCCAGGGCGGCGCGACCGAGCAGCAAATGCGTGCGAACATGCTGGCCGAGCGCCTGGCCTTCGCCGCCTTCCCAAGGCTGGAAGACCCGCTCCGAGAGGAGTTGCTGCGCCTCAAGATGCCGGGCCGTTTGATTATAAAGTGCGGCCAGTTCGACGACGAGTTCGTCCCGCTGTGCGACAAGATTCGGATTGGCGGTCAATTCGCGCAACCGGGCGGCGGGAGGGCGTCCCAGGCGTTTCCATAACTGGTCGCGTTCAAAGAGCACGCGGGCGTCGCCGGGGGCGACACGGAGGGCGCGGTCGTAGGCCGTGGCCGCCTTGGCCGGTTGGCGCAGGATGTTGAAATAACCGATGCCAAGGTTGCGCCAGACGACCGAATACTTGGGGTCGAGGCGCGCGGATTTTTCCCAGAGTTTGATGGCTTCGGCGAAGCGGCGGCGGTCGTAGAACAAATTGCCAAGGTAGTAAGGGGCGCGGGCGTCGCGGGGGTTGGCGGCGATGGCGGCGCCAAGGATGGTGATTTCCTCGAGGCGGCAGGGAAAACAGTAATCGGGTGAAGCCGTGGTGGTGGCGGCGTAGTGTTCTTTGGCAGAGGCATTCTCGCCGGTCTGCAAATTGAGCCAGCCCAAGTAATAACGGACCAGCGGAGCGGTACCGGAATTGGGTTCGGGATGGGCGGCCTCCAGAACCTTGATGGCTTCGTCCAAGAATCCCGCCCGCCAATAATCCAGGGCGAGGTCGAGGCGCACCTGGGTGTCGCAGGTGAGGGAATGGCCGGCCAAATCGCGGGCCCACCAGTCCAGTGGGTCAAGCGCGAGGGTTTCGTGCAACTGGATACGGGCGGCGTCGGGGCGGTCAAGCCGGCGAAGGACCAGCACCCGCAAGTCGCGGGCGCGAAGATTGTCGGAATTGGCTCGCAAGGCGCGGTCAAGATGGTCGAGGGCGGCAGTCCAATCCTGGCGGCGGCAATCGAATTCGGCCAGGGCGTGGAAACCAGCGGCCTGCCAGGCGTGGTTCCAAGTTGCCTTATATAGTGCTGCATACGCCTCATCGTCCCGGCCCTGCTCGCGAAGAGTGAGGCCAAGTTGATAATAGGCCTCGCCATCATAAGGATTGGGATTGCGGAGGGTGAGGCGCTCGACGGCGGCGCGCAGATGGCTTTCGGCTTCGGCCAGTTCACCCCGGCGCAAGTGCCATTTTCCCATGGCGAGGTGACAACGGCTGTCACCCGGATCGCGGCGGATCGCTTCGCGCCAGTAGGATTCGGGCATCCGGGTGGCGTGGCGGTATTGATCGAGGTGGAGGCCGGTGATGTAGAGCTCGTCGCTGCTGGCGACATCCTTGGGCAGCGGGGGCTCGGTGGCGGGCGGCGGGACTTGGCCGCGAGTGCGAGGTTTGGGGGAATAAGAAATTACTTCGCGTCCATCAGCGGTAAGCACGGAGAGGCGCAGATCCTTCTCGCGCAGTCCATGGGAAAAGGAACAATCCTCCAGGAAGGAGGTGCCGGGGGCGAGGTCGTGGGTCCAACTCTCCAGCAGGACATCCTTACGTTCCAAGTTGATGGAGGCGCCGGGGAATTTGGTGGCCACGGACACCCCAACTCTCGCCTTGCCATCGACCACGGTTAGGCTCACGGCGGCATCGAGGTTGGCTTTATGAGCCGGGCCAATCTTCTGAATGGGATACCAGAATTGACTCCAGGTCTTGGTCTCGCCGGGCATCAAGAAAGAAAAGTCCGGTTGGTTGTCGGTATAGACTCCGGCCATGATTTCAATGTAGGGGCCGTACTCATTCTTTTCATCCGGGTCAGTGAGATTGCGGTCCCAGGCGTAACCGAATTCGTGGTTTCCCCAAGTCCACTGTTTTTTGCCCGGTGAGATGTGTGGGTTGGCGATATGAATGACCCCGGCCTGGCGGGCGTGATCATAGCCGCCGAAAAAGTTCTCTTTTGTGCCCATACACATATAAGAGGTGGGCACGGGGATGTTGGCATACCAGGAAAGATCGTTGGGGGCGGACTGTCCGGGCGGGGGAACGAATTGGCGGGGGGTCTCAGATGGGGGCACGCCGTCCTGGCCGCGACCCTTATAATCCACGCCATAATAACGGCCATGACATAAGGGAAACTCGCTCATCGCCCGCTTGGCGTGATCCGCCACATAGTAGACATCCGGCGGGAAAAAAGACTGATAGAATTCATGCACCCGGGTGGCGACGTTGGCCCACCAGAGAAAAGTCTGAACGTGGGGGGTGCGATTGTAGGCCCGGACCTTCAATTCGATATAAGCTTTGTCCGGATGGAGGCAGACACCATGCATACCTTTGAGGCGGTTGAGGGGATCGTGTTCGCTGAGCCAAACGGTAATGGCGCCATCGGCGTGATGTTCAACTTGAACATCGGCCGGCATCCAGGTACCCGGACGGTGGTGTTGCGGCCAGTTGAATTCGACGCCGCCGGACATCCAGGGGCCGGCCAAACCGACCAAAGCCGGTTTGACGGCCGGCTGGCGATAAAAGAAGTCGTAGCCGTTGGTTTTGTCGTGGCCAACGTGAATGCGTCCGCCAATCTCCGGGAGGATGACAATCTGAAGAAAATCATTTTCCAGTGATACGGAATCCCAGGTTTGGGGCGCTGGATTGGCGGCAATCCGGTCAACAAAGGGCACCGGGTAAACCTTGCCACTGCTGCCCTGGTAGACCCGTTTTTCCAGGAACATGGGATTTTTTTCGGCCGGTTGGGACCGGTAGGTGGGCAAGACGAGGGGAGTGCGGGTGACGGTGACGGAGGGCATGGGGAAGGGAAGGATGAGGGATGAATCACGGCATTCAACTTTCAGGAAACGCTCAACGCTCAAAGTTTAACGATTAAGGCGGGTAAAAGACGGGGATTGGGCAGGGGAAAACGGGTGAAAGGCCTGACTATTTTTCGCTAATTCTTATGATTTCTTCCAGAGGAAAATGCTGGACAGTCGTTGGAAAAACCTGTACGATATTATGATTCCATGGCCAAACCCAAACGCATCCGGGAGGGGTTCCGCGGGCAGCGCCTCGTGGTGCTGCCGGCAGGGGTGCGGGAACGGATCCGGACCCACCCTTTAATGAAGGGATTACTTGTGACCGATGCCGGTATTTTTCCTCATGCAAAATCACATTTTATTGAAAGAGGTCACGGAACACCGACCACTTTACTGATCATATGTTTAGCGGGAATGGGTTGGTACCGACTTGGAGGCGGCCCCAGGCAGCCTGTCGTTCCCGGATCGGTGGTCTGGCTGCCCTCCCAACGGCCCCATGCCTATGGGGCGGACGAAACCGACCCTTGGACCATCGAATGGGCTCATTTCGAAGGCGAAGAGGTCGAATCATGGCGGGAATTGATCGGTATCTCTTTGGAGGGTGGCATGTTAGCGATTCCACCAGCAGCGGCCGGGGAGCTCCGCGTTGGCCAGATTTGGGCGCATTTGGATCACGGGTACACCCCGGCAAACCTGGCAGCGGCCAGCGGGGCCCTGCGAACGGCGTTGGCCGCAATGGCCCAAAAGCGATCGCCGAAGGATGGCCAAACATCTGCGGAAGAACGGGTTGCAGCGTCCGTAGCCTGGATGAAAGGGCGGCTATCGGAGCCCCTTCGCCTCTCTGAATTGGCCAATTACTCAGGTCTTTCCATCCCCCACTATACGGTTTTATTTCGACGGCTAACCGGGTTTAGCCCAATAGATTGGTTTGCCCGTTTGCGTATACAGTGGGCGTGTGAACTCCTTGATACCACCCAGTTATCCGTGGGGGAAATCGCCCGGCAAGTGGGCTTTCCCGACCCGTACTATTTCACCCGCTGCTTTAGGCGGGTCGTGGGTCTTCCCCCCCGCAAGTATCGCAGGGTTCCCAAGGGCTGAAAAAAGGCGAAATATCTTTAAAAACTTGGTAAAAAACGACCGATTTGGTCAAAAACCTGCTAACAACCCGAATTTAGGTTGTTTCCCCCAGTCTCCGAGACTAATATAGGCCGAGAATTCGATTTTATCCGCAAGCTCCCAGATGGGCGTTAAACCCTGCTAAGTTTGCACAAAAAATAACCGATAAGAACATAGACCGATGAACATCCTCCGCCAAGCTCGCGCGCTCCTGACGCAAGCCCTGCTCCCCGCAGTGGTTGCGCTCGCCGTCCTTGGCCTCGTGCCCACGGCGCAAGGGCAGACGCAAATTTTCAAGACGAACAACACCACGAACGGCCTGACCACCACGGCAGCGTGGACGAATTCAACGACGGGGGCCGGGGGCAATCCGGCGGCAGTCAATGGCTCCGAAGTTGGGGTGATTGACAACACGGTCATGAGTGGTTCCACGTTCACGTACAGCGCAACTTTGAACCTGGGAGGTTTGCTGATGAAAAATCCGGCGGGCGCGATCATCATCCAGCCGGGCTCGGCGCAGACGTTCAACCTCGGCAATGGAAGTTTCGTCAATGGCGGCGGCATCGACATGAGCAATTCGACCCAGAGTTTGACGCTGGGGACCAACAACAATCTCGTCCTGCAAAATGGCCAGGCGTGGAATGTCGGCAATGGCACGATCCACCCGACGTTGACCGTAAACGGCCCGATCAACAACAATGGCATGAGCCTTTATCTCGGCGGCAACGGCACGGTGGACATCACTGGCGTGGTCTCGGGCACGGGCGCGATTTGGCAAAACAACACCGGGACGTTGACGCTCTCGGCGAATAATACGATGACGGGCGGAGTTTCGCTGAACTCGGGCACACTGATTTTGACGGGCAATGGCACGAGTGCCACAAACTCGGCGCTCGGCACGGGAGTGTTCGGCATCGGCGGCTCGGGCACGAATACGTTGAACGTCACCGGCCCGACGAGCTTTGCGGGAAGCACGAACAACGTGATTCAGCTCGACAACGGATTTACTTTCACGGGCACGAGCACGCTGAACATGGGCACGGGCAACGTGCTCCTCGGGAACAATCTCAGCAACAATTTGACGCTGACGATCAGCGCCAGCACCCTGACCCTGGGTGGCGTGATTGCGGACGGCGGCGTGGCAAACACGAATGGCGCGGGCCTCATCAAAGCCGGCGCGGGCACGCTGGTGCTTGGGGGCGCGAACACCTTTGGTGGAATATTTGCCCTGACGGGCGGCACCTTGACGCTGAGCAACAGCCTGGCGCTGCAGAACGCGGTGCTGACCATGAACACGGCGGGAACCACTTTGTCGGCGTTGCCGGCCACGAGTACGACGCTTGGCGGCCTGTCGGGGAATCAAAACATTGCCCTGCCCGCCGGTGCGTACACGCTGAACATCAACCCGGCTTACTACGCCAACTCCACCTATAATGGCACGTTTAACACCACCTATAACGGCACTTTGTCGGGCGCTGCGGGTTTGGTGGTGTTCAATGGCGCGGGCAACGAAACTTTTAACGGCACCAACACCTACGCCGGCGGCACGCAGATTAAGAGCGGCACGGTAATTGTCGGCGGCACGGGCAATACGACGGCTTGGGCGCTGGGCACGGGCGCGATCAACATCACGGGTGGCACGCTGGACGCCACCGGCGGCGCCGTCAGCAACACGCTGACCACGCCAAACACGTTGACCTTCGGCGGCAGCTTCACTTTCACAGGCTCGAATAATTTGAACCTTGGCACCGGCGCGGTGACCCTGACCGCGACGCCCACCATTACGGTGAATGCCAGCACGCTGACGGTCGGCGGCGTCATCAGTGGCGCCACTTTTGGCATCACCAAGGCGGGCAATGGGACACTCTCGCTGACGAACGCGGCGAGCACCTACAGCGGCGTGACGACGATCAATGGCGGCACGATCAGCGTCCTCACCTTGGCCAACGGCGCGGCAAACAGCGGCATTGGCAATCCGGGCGCGGCCGGATCCGCTTCCAGCCTCGTATTTAATGGCGGCACTTTACAATGGCTCGGCACCACGGGGCAGACCACGGACCGGCTGTTCACGGTCGGCAGCGGCGGCGCCACGATTGACAATTCGGGCACGAATTCCCTGGGATTCACCAACACCACCGGCTCGGTGGCTTTCACCGGCACCAACATCAACACGACGCTGACGTTCACGGGCGGCAACATCTCGACGAATAATTTGTTTGATCCGATTATTTCCAACAACGGCACGGGCAAGACGAGTGTGACGAAGAGCGGCGTGGGCGAATGGGTGCTGAACGCAATCAACACCTATACGGGCAACACCACCCTCACCGCCGGCACGCTGGCGCTGAAAAACGCGGCCGCGATTGGCTCGGGCAACCTCGTCATCACGGGCGGCTCGCTGGACAACACGAATGCCACGATGACGCTGACCAACAACAACGCCCAATTTTATAACGGCAACTGGACGTTCGTTGGTTCGCAACAATTGAACATGGGCACCGGGGCGGTGACCCTCGGGGCCAATGTCACACTCACCACCACGGCCAGCACCCTGACCATCGGTGGCGCGATCGGCGACGGCGGCAACAGTTTTAGCCTGACCAAGGCCGGCGCGGGCGGCACCCTGGTGCTTAACAACAGCACGGGCACCTTCAGCGGCAACATGAACATGCAGGCTGGCACGTTGACGATTGGCGGCAACCTCACCTTGCAAAATGCCACCCTCAATAACACCGGCGGCACGACCTCCTTTACCCAGAATAACGCGACCATCGCCGGTCTCGCGGGCTCGACGGCCATGACCCTGCCCATCACGAATCTGACGATCGCCACCAATAATGGGAATACGACCTCGCCGACTTTTGCCAACCTGACCTACTCGGGCATTCTGTCCGGCACCGGGCAGGTGATTCTCAGTGGTTGCGGCACGGAGAATTTCTCGGGGGCGAACACCTACACGGGCGGCACAATGTTGAATGGCGGCACGCTCGGCATCAACAACTCGGGCGTGGCGGGCACGAGTTCGGCCATCGGCAAGACCGGGGCGCTGACCTTTAATGGCGGCAATATTGACAATACCAGCGGGAGCGCCGTCAGTGTGCTCACCAACAATCCGATCACCATCAATTCCAGTTTCATTTTTTACGGGACGAACAGTTTGAATCTCGGCACCGGGGCGGTGACGCTGAGCGCGGGCCATGCCAATTATCAAATCACGATCAATGGGAGCACGTTGACGATTGGCGGTGCCATCACCGGCACGGCGTCCCTGGAAATGCTGGGTAATTCTTATACGGCGTCGGACATCAATTCATCCCGGTTTGGCGGCGGCACGCTGGTGTTGAGCGGCGCCAACAGCGGTTTTTCGGGTGGAGTGATCGTGGACGCGGGCCTGCTGCAGATTAACAACGCGAACGCGCTCGGCACGGGCACTTTCACCCTGAATGGCGGCTCCTTTGACAGTCTCGTCGCGGCCACCACGCTGACGAACAACAACGCCCAGATATATGAGGCCAATGTCACTTTTGCCGGCACGAACAGTTTGAACATGGGCACCGGCGCCGTCACCCTGTCGGGTTCGCCGACCTTCAGCATTACGGCGAACACGCTGACGATTGGCGGCCTGGTGCGGGGCACTTCCGGCCTGACGCTTAATGGGCAGGGCACCCTGGCGCTGACCAACGCGAGCAGCAATTACACGCTCGGCACGACGATCAATGGCGGCACCCTGCAGGTGAGCACGCTCGCGCTCGGCAATGCGATCAGCAGCATCGGCAATTCCTCCGCCTCGGCGCTCAATCTCTCCATTAACGGAGGCACCCTGCAATTGATTTCCGGCGTGGCCAGCCAGACCACCGACCGCCTCTTCACGATTGGAACCAACGGGGCAACCATCGACGCTTCCAGTGCCACGGCGGGCAACATCGTCACCTGGAGCGGCTCGGGCGCCCTCGCGCTGCCGGGCAGCAACAGCAATGTGACGCTGACCCTGACCGGCAACAGCGGCACCACCACGACGTTCAACACCTTTGACCCAATCATTGGCAACGACGGCACGGGCAAGACCAGCGTCGTCAAGAGCGGCTCGGGCGAATGGGTGCTGAATGCGGCAAACACCTACAGCGGCGGGACGACGATTGCCGCCGGGACGCTGGGCCTCAAAAACCTCGGGACCACTTCCGCGAACTCCTCCGTGGGCACGGGTGCGATCACTTTTGCCGGCGGCAATATTGACAATAACAGCGGCAGTGCGGGCACCTTGTCCACGAACAACGCCCTGAACTTCAACAACAGCCTGACCTTTGTCGGGACGAATGCATTAAATCTCGGCACCGGGGCGGGGACGCTCGGCGCGAATGTCACGCTGACGACCACGGCCAGCACGTTGACCATCGGTGGCGCCATCGGTGACAATGGGAGTGGTTACAGCCTGTCGAAAGCCGGCGCCGGCACGCTGGTGCTCAGCGCGGCGAACACCTACAGCGGAAACACGAACGTGTCCGCGGGGACGCTGCTGATTGGCAACAGTCTGTCGCTGCAGAATTCGATGCTCAACATCACGGGCGGGGCTTTCTCCTTTGGCACCAATACGACGACCGCCAACAATACCCTTTCGGCCGCGACGCTGGGCGGGCTGAACGGGACCGTGGCCCTGGCCCTGGGGAATACGACCACTCCGTTCGTGTTGACGTTGAATCCGGGTGCCGGAGTCACCGGCAACTACAACGCCGTGCTGAGCGACAGCGCCACCGTCGGCGACCTGACGTCCGTGGTCATCAGCGGCAAGGGCACCCAGGAATTCAGCGGACAAAATACCTATGGCGGCACCACCACGGTCGACAGTGGCACGCTGATGATAAACAATAGCGGGACCGCGGGTACCGGCTCGGCCATCGGCAAGGGTGAGCTCCTCATGAGCGGCGGCAATCTGGATGTGGGTGGGGCCATCGTCCTGGCGACCAATAACACGATGGCGTTGAACAACAGTTTCACTTTCGTCGGCAGCAATTCTTTGAACATGGGCACGGGGAATGTGTCCCTTGGGTCCGGCGTCGTGATCAATGTGGCGGGGAGCACCCTGACCATAGGCGGCCATATTGGCGGGGATTTGGCCAATGGATCGACCAGCAACAGCCTGACCAAAGCCGGCGGCGGCACCTTGGTTCTGGCCGGGGCCAACAACTTCACCGGCGCCACGACGGTCAAAGGCGGCACGTTGCAGCTCAATTTGTCCGGCGGCAGCAACATCATCAACAGCGCCTCCGCGCTGGCGATGAACGGCGGCACGCTGCTGATCAACGGCAGCGCCAGCAACGCCCAGACCTTTGCCAGCACCGCCTTCAACATGGGGGCTTCAGTCTTTTCGGGGAATCAGAACGGCGCCGCGAACTTGACGATTAATTTGGGGCCGGTTACCCGCGCCATCGGCGGCACGGTGGATTTCACGCTGCCGACCACGGGCAATATCAATGGCACATTGTCCGGCAGCACGGCGTGGACCGCCCCGAACAAGACGATTGTCGACGCCAATGGCATTTCCTACGCCACGGTTGGGCTCACCAATTGGGCCAACCTGACGTCCAATGCGACGGTGGGTCGGGTGACCGCGCTGGCGACTTACTCCGCCAACGTCACCGGCGTGGCCGGGAATTTCACCTCGTCGGTCAACGACCTGATGACCGCCAATACCACGGCCGCACCCAGTGCTTCCGGTTCCTTGAACACCCTTACTTTTGGCGGCGGTGCTTCAACCCTCAACATTGGCGCCACCACCCTTTCCATTGTTGGCGGTGGCATCCTGCAATCGGCCAATGCCACGGCCGCGGATACGATTTCGAGCACCGCGGGCGGCGTGTTGACGGGCAGCGCCGGCACCGGTTCCGAACTGGTGATCATCATTGGCAATGCCACGGCGGCGGATGGCCTGACGATCAGCGCCAATATCGCCAACAATGGCGGCAATGCGCTGGCGGTAACCAAATCGGGTCCGGGTAATTTGAGCCTCACCGGGGCCAACAGTTATTCCAACGGGACCTATTTGAACTCCGGCATCCTGACCCTGGGTAATAACGGAACCAGCACCGCCAATTCGGCCATCGGCACCGGCAAGCTCATCATTAACGGCGGCACGCTGGACGTATCGGGGGCCAGAAGTTTTGCGGGCACCACGAACAACACAATGGCGTGGAACGGCAATTTCACTTTCGCTGGCTCCAACACGCTGAACATGGGTACGGGCGCGGTGACAATGGGAGCGAACATTGCCCTCACCACGGGTGGCAGCACTTTGACCATCGGCGGCGCCATTGGCGACGGCGCCTCGGGTTATAGTCTCACCAAATTGGGCGGCACGGGCACCCTCGTGTTGAGCGGCAACAGCACCTACTCGGGTGGCACAATTTTGAGCGCCGGAACCCTGGACATCAATGCCAACGGCACGAGCACGACCAATTCCGCCATCGGGACGGGGGCGCTGACCATTTCCGGCGGCACGATTGACAACACCAGCGGCGGGGCGATCAGCCTGGCGGCCACGACGAACAACACGCTGAATGTGAATTCGAGTTTCACCTTCACCGGCTCAAATTCCCTGAATTTCGGCACGGGCAATGTGGCGCTGGGTTTGGCCCCGACCATCACGGTCAGCGGCAGCACGCTGACGATGGGCGGCATCATCGGCGGCAATCTTTCGGGCGGCGAATCGGCCTTTGGCATCACCAAGGCGGGCGGCGGCACGCTGGCACTTACCGGCAACAATGTTTATAACGGCGGCACGACCCTGTCTGCGGGCACGCTGATTCTGAGCGGCAGCAATTCCGGCACGGGCAACACCACCGTCAATGCCGGCACGCTGGATATCAATCAAAGCGGCAATGCGACGGCGTCCGCGCTGGGCACGGGCACGCTGGTGCTCGCGGCCGGCGCGACGATCGACAACACCAGCGGCGGCACGGTGACCATAGCGACGAAAAATAACGTGAACATTAACGGCAGTTTCACCTACACGGGCGGCTCGCAATCGTTGAATTTGGGCACCGGCAACGTCGCTTTGAGTGTGACCCCGACGATCACGGTCAGCGGCAACACCCTGACTTTGGGTGGCGTGATCAGCGGCGCATTCGGCATCACGAAGGCGGGCTCGGGTGGCACGCTGGTCTTGGGCGGCAACAATACTTTCACGGGCGCGGTCACTGTCAGCGGCGGCACACTGGTGCTGGCGGCGAACAACGCCTTGGGAGTCAACGCGGCCGGAACGTCAGTGGCCAGCGGCGCGACGCTGCAACTTAACGACACCTATAAGACCGGGTCGGGCACGAGCAGCAGCACGGGCTCGATGTTGACCATCAACGGGGCGGGTGCGGGCGGCACCACGGGCGGCGCGCTGTTGAACAGCGTCGGCAATGCGACGTGGGATGGCAATATTACCCTGGGCTCCAGTTCGACTATCAGCGCCGGCGCCGGCTCCGGTGGCAGCACGGTGGAGACGCTGACCATTGGCAATTCCAGCGCGTATAACGGCCTCCTGGCGAGCAACACGACCGGGATTAACATTGGCAGCAATACCTTGACGTTCAAGGGCGGCGCCAACACCGTCGTCGATAATTTCTCCAACATCACCGGCAGCGGCCAGGTGGTGGTGGACACGCAAGGCACCGTCCATTTTGAAGGATTCAACTACGGCTATACCGGGGCCACCAGCGTGTTGAACGGCACCTTAATCGCGGACGGCCAGACCAATTCCGATGCCGCCACGCAAGGACAAGGCTGGATGACCATTCCCAGCACGCAGTTGACCATCGGTGGTGCCTTGGGCACCGCCAACACGGCGATTGTCCAGTTGAGTTCGACGGGGGCTGGCGGCGATGCGACCAACGTCATGAACGACCAGATTAATGTGTCGATCAATCCGACTGGCTGGTTGAAGCTTTACGGGCAGACACAGCAGATTGCCAATCTGACCATGAACGCGGGCTATGTCAGCACGGCTGGAACCGCTGGTTCCAGCCAATTGGTGGTGACTGGAGTCGTGACGACGCTGGCCAATCCGATCACCGCGTTGATTGACGGCAACCTCAACATGGTGAGCTCGACCGGTAATTCGATTACGACCTTCAACATTGCCGCGGGCACCAACGCCACCAGCGACTTTACGGTCGCGGCCAACCTCACCGGCGGTTCCGTCTTTAAGACTGGCGCCGGAATCATGACATTTTCCAACACAACCAATGCCTATACCGGATCGACGGAAGTGTCCACCGGCACCCTGGTCATCACCGCGAGCGGGGCGCTGGGCGCGAACAACAATTCGGCGGGAGAAGGCACCCAGGTGGATGCTGGCGCGCAATTGCGGTTGGTGAAAACCGGTTCCGACATCGCCGTGGGCACGGAGCTGCTCACCATTAACGGCAACGGCAATGGCACGGGCGTGGGTGATGGTGCCTTGCAGAACGTTTCGGGCACCAACAACAGCTGGGCCGGCACCGTCATCGCGGCCACCAACGCGACCATCAACACGGCGGCGAGCAGCAACTTGACCCTCACCGGCTGCGTGGGCACGACAAACTTGAGCACCAGCAGCACGCTGACGTTTAACGGCAACGGGAACACCACTCTTTCGGGCAACGTTTATGGCGGCCTGAGCATGGTAAAGAACGGCACCGGCACCCTGCTGATGAACGGCTCGATTGCCAATAACTTCAATGGCACCACGACGGTTAACGCGGGCACACTGGAGCTAAATGCCGCCAGCAGCACGGCGATGATCAGCAACACCAATACGCTGACAGTCAATTCGGGCGGCACGCTGCTGACGGATACGAGCGGCCAGCTTAACCTGGGCGTCAAGATGGTGCTCAATGGCGGCACTTGGGCGACGAACGCGCTGGGCTCAACCAATGCGTCGCCACAAGGCACCTTCACCGAGTCCCTGAACACGCTGACCCTGACGGCCAACTCGAACATCACCCTCGGGGCCAACAGCAACACCCTTAATTTTGCTGGCAGTGCGGGCACGAATTGGACGCCCGGCCAGGTCCTCTACATTAATAACTGGACGGGAGATTCCCAACTTGATGGATCCGGTGGAGGCGGAGGTACGGACGAAATCTTCTTCGGCACCACGGCAGGTGGCTTGGGCGGCACTTCCTATACCGGCCAGCTGGGTGAAATTATCTTCGTAAACCCCCAGGATCCCACCAACGGCCTCTCGGGCACTTCGGGCAATTTCCATGCGGTTATCCTCAGTACGGGTGAGGTGGTCCCCTTCCTCGCCACGCCGGAGCCGAGCACGGTGGCAGCGGGCGCGGGCTTGGGGCTGTTGGCGCTGCTGCGCGAATGGCGCCGGCGCAAGAATCGGCTGGCAGCGAATTTGGTGAAGTAATCCGGGCGTTCACCAAAGATCCTGGCGTTTGGAGCGGTTCTCGTCCGGGAATTGAGGTTTCCCCAAAGCCGTGCTGGGGCGCAATCGGAGGTAAAATGGGGGTTATTTACAAGTTATTTACCTCATAATTCGGCTGAGGACTTGCACCCAGAAAGGATCCGGATATGTTGGTAGTGTCTTTATCCATTTACCATCCTAACAGTGTCATGAAATTCACGAAAACACTCCGCTACGCCATCCAGTCCCGCATTACCGCCTTGGCCGGGTTTGCGGTTGCCATGGTGTTCACCGCCCCGACGGCGCAGGCCGGCAATGCCGGGGGTAGCGCTGGTGTGGTAACCTATAACATTCCGCTCCAGATAGAGCAGGGCAACATGCCTTATACCAATGCTTACACCCTGCTGATTACGTCTCCCGCCGGGCTGACGGCTGGAAATTATCAGATCAATTTGGACCTGACGCTGTTGACCGCCCCGGCGGGGGTCACCGCCTCTCAAGGCCTGGGCTTTGTCAGCATTTCCTCGAATACCAGCCAAACCGGTGGATTAGTGAATGGATTGCCTGGCACGCTGATCGGCAATGTCCAGCAGCGCGCGGCGCAAATCAGCTTCACGGGACCGAACCAACAGGTGGCCGTAACGGTGACCACGAACATCCCGCTGGGCGCTTGGGCCGGCAGCTTTGGCTACAAGATCACGACCCGCGGTTGGGCCGCGAGCCTGGGCGTCGTTGATCCGGGCGCCAACATCAATAATCAAGTTTCCTTCCCGTCTGGTTTGCCTTCTCTGCCGGGCGTGCAAATACTTTCGCCGGTTGATGAGACCACGTATACGATGGTTGCCGGTGGTCCGGCGCTGGTTATCCCCTACTCCTTTGTGGGTTCCACGGCGGATGGCTCGCCACTCATTGCCATGAATGCCAGCGTCAATGGCCAGGACATGGGACTGACGGCCAGTGGTTTGTTCCAGGGTTTTACCAATGCCACGGCGAGCGGGAACATCACCATCACCGCGCCGGGGGTATATACTTTCACGGTGAACGATGCCAATGCCAATGGCGTAGGCTCATCGTCCGTGCAAATCAACGTGCAAGTACAGGCCGGTCCGCCCAGCGTGGTGATAAACTCACCCAGCCCGTCAGCGACTTTTGTCTTGTCCGGAAATGAAGTTGACGTGCCCTTTACCTTCACGGGTTACAGCCAATTTGGCGGCATAACCAACTTGGTAGCGACGCTCGATGGAGTGCCGCTTAATGTTTCCTCGGGCGATATCGGAAAGCTGGCGGCCCTGGGCTCCGGCGTCCTGCCGCTCACGTCGGTCGGCAACCACACCCTTGCCGTGACGGCCTATGACAATTTTGGCGTGGCCTCCACGGCAGAGACGGTAATCGTGGTGGCGGGCTCGCCGCCCAACCGCGGGTCGTGATCTTATAGCCGAAACTGCCGGCCCACGCGCCCAGCGGAATATTCGTGGTCACCGTGACGGCCACCTGCTGGTTCGGCCCCGTGAAACTGATTTGGGCCGCACCCTGCTGGACATTGCCAATCAACGAACCCAACGTGCCGAGCAAACCATTTAACAATCCGCCCACCAAGCCCGTGTTTGAGGTGATGGTCACATAGCCCAGGCCTTGCGAGGCCGTGACACCCGTCGGCGCGGTCAACAGCGCCAGATCCAGATTGATCTGGTAATTGCCGGCCGGCAAACCGGCGGGCGACGTGATGAGCAGCGTATACGAATTGGTGTAGGGCATGTTGCCCTGCTCGATCTGCAGCGGGATGCTGTAGGTCACTACTCCGGCGCTGCCACCGGCGTTGCCAGCATGCGC
>Ga0206896_1047_pt1 | contig 28226 bp, 19 predicted proteins | sample Alteio_BWOrgHeat_52_FD_152969 | JGI IMG/M metagenome (GOLD analysis project Ga0206896, IMG submission 152969) | Enriched cells from forest soil in Barre Woods Harvard Forest LTER site, Petersham, Massachusetts, United States -... | ecosystem: Environmental > Terrestrial > Soil > Temperate forest >... | reverse complement strand
TCGACGTGGGGCGTGGCGGGCGACTTTATTTGCTTGAACGAGGATCAGGCGGACCCACCGTACTCTTTGAAGCTGGCATCGCCGCGACCAATCTCAACTGGTCCCATATCCAACAGATCGTTTCTGGTTTTACGCACACAGCGTCATATGATCGCGGCGGTCTCGGATGGAGCAGCCCAGGACTTACCGTGCGGACGCCGGGTAACATCGCAATCGAACTGCACGCAATGCTCGAAAATGCGGGGATCAAGCCGCCCTACATTCTTGTCGGACATTCCTTCGGTGGCCTGGTGATGCGACGCTATGCAGCGATGTTCTCGGAAGAGGTGAGGGGCGTTATATTGGTCGATCCCATGCGTCTGGATGAGTGGCCGCCCCTCAACTCGGGAAAGCAGGCCGTGCTGGATCGGGGCACGCGACTATCCGGGTATGCGATTCCGATCGCCCGGTTTGGACTGGCGCGCCTTGCGGTCACGTCGCTGCTCTGCCGGTCAGGCAGGCTTTCGGAATTTTTGGCCGGCGTGGCTGGCAATGGTGGGCGGCACGTGCTTGGGAGAATCAAGAGCGAAGTCGGAAAAATGCCAAAAGAAGTGTGGCCCATCGTCGCTGCGCATTGGTCTCGCCCGGCGTACTACGCCGGGATGGCGAGCCACGTCGAAGCGGTTCCCGACACCGTAAGAGAAATGCTCGAAGCTGAGCCTATCTCTGGAATTCCAGTCCTGCTGCTCACACCAGGAACATCCATTCCGCTATGCGAACAAGGGCTTCGTTCTATCGGGGACAACGTGCAGCAGGTTATCGCGCCCGCAAGTGCGCACTGGATTCATCTTGACGAGCCTGACCTCGTAATCGACTCCATTCGCGACATGGTAAGGTCGACCGTCGCTGAACCGATCGCCGTTACTGCCTGAGTCGAGATCGCTCTAGCCTGCGCTTTGCTGACTTATCGACGGTTTTCGATATCCCTCGCTGGCTAGATGCTGACCCATCTTCTCGTACATAGCCTCTTCGCGCGGCTGCCAGGTTGCAAGCCCATCCACGTAGCGGTTGTACATGCAAAAAGCAGCGGCAATCAGCACGGTATCGTGTATTTCCATATCGGTGGCTCCGAGTGCCCTTGCGGCCTCGACATCTTCGGTAGTCACCAGCTTTCCGTCGCGCTGCACTTTTCCTGCAATCACGAGAAGCTTTTTCAGCTTTTCCGAAATTGGCGCCTGCGTGAAATCCGTCTTGACCTGCTTGACGGTGCTGGCGCTTCCTAAATGGCAAGCCGCCGCGGCGCCGTGACTGGTCTGGCAGAAGTAGCAGTCGTTTAGCGAAGAGACATAAGTTGCAATCAATTCGCGCTCACCAGGAGCGAGGCTGTTGGGCTCATGCAGCAGAACATGGGCGAGCTCGCGCATCGGCTTGGCTGTCTCAGGGCGAAAGGCAAATCCCGAGCTGATTCCGGGTAACTCTTTCGGAAGATCGATATGTGGCATACTCAAGCTCCTTGCGATGCGTGTTCTTGTTGTGGGATGTATTCCTTGCTCATGGTGACGTAGCCTTCGCGCGCGGTTTTCTTGCCACGTTCGCGGTACAAATCTTCGTCGTGAGGCTGCCATGTTGCCAGTCCGTCGACATACCGGTTGTACATGCAGAAAGCTGCAGCAATCAGCACAGTGTCATGGATTTCAATATCCGTCGCACCATACCTGCGAGCTTCTTCAATATCGCTCGTTGTCACCAGCTTTCCATCCTTTTGCACCTTGCTGGCAATAACCAGTAGCGCCTTCAGTTTGTCCGAAATATCGGCATGCCGGAAGTCCGCTTTCACTCGCTTGACCAGTTGCTCATCGTCGTTGAGATGAGCTGCCGCGATGGCTCCGTGAACGGTCTGGCAGAAGTAGCAATCGTTCAGATAAGAGACGTAAGTCGCAATCAACTCTCGCTCGCCCGCCGCGAGAGAATTCGGCGCACGGAGCAGCGTTTCCGCCAGTTCGTTCAGCGGTTTGGCAGTCTCAGGCCTGTAGGCCATCGGGCCGCGAATGCCCTGTAGTCCTTCTGGAAGTTTGATATGTGGCATGGAGTAAAGTCAGCTCCCTTCAGCAGTTTGTGGTAGCACGGCTTGTCGAGGAATGAAAAACCTGCGCAGTGGAATCCCGAATAGGACAATGGCAATTCCAACTAACGCAGGAACAGGATCATGCATGAGGATGAGAAAAGAGATCAGCGCGCAAAAGACAATGAACAGAACCGGCGCCACCGGATACCACCAGGCGAGCACCGGTTTTTCCATTCGGAACAACGTTGATGCCGTCAGCGCAAGAAACAGCACCGCGGAGAAAATAATGTAGGCCAGTACCCGATCAAACGCGCCAAGCATTAACACCGCAAGGGAGAGACCCGTTTGCAGCAGGATTGCGTTAGCCGGTGTCCCAAAGCGAGAATGCAGCTTGCCGAAAGCAGGGAAGAATGCGCCCGATTGTGCCATGGCGTAGCAGACCCGCGGAGCCGCCATGGTCAGAGCAGCAATCCCGCCGCAAACGCAGATCAGCACACATAAAGAGAGCACACGCGCGCCGGCATCGCCAAACAGCACGCCCCCAAATTGCGCCACGAAAGCGGTATTCGAGGTCAGCCTCTCAATCGGCAGTACAGAAAGGAAAGCGGCGCTGATCAGTAGATATACGGCAGTGACGATAGTTACACCGCCGATGAAAGCCAGCGGCAAGCTACGCTTCGGGTTGCGAACCTCGCCGGCGATCTTGCTCGCCTCCCACCATCCGCCGAAACTGAAGAACGCACTGACTGCCGCGCCTGCCACAGCAGGAAAAATCGCATCGGAGCCAGGCCGTCGCGCCGCCAGCGGCAACAGATTACTCATGTGCGCATGGCCCGAAACGGCTGCCCATCCCACTAGCGCAAAGAGGACGAGAAGCTTGAGGATATTCACGGACGAAAGCACGACCCCGCTGAGCCGCGTGCCCAGCAGATTGATCACGCAGAAAAGGCAAAGCACCAATGTGGGCGTCGCCGCGAGAGCTCGCTGGCTAAGCGGCAATACCTGTGCCAGATAAGGAACGGAGCCTACTGCCAGCGCGGCTGCCACGCCAGGGTACATGACGATTGAACTCATCCACCCATACAAGAATCCGACCCGTTCGCCGTACCCTACCCGGAGGTAGACGTATTCTCCACCAGACTCGGGGAAACGAATTGCAAGTTCGGAGTAGCAGAGCGCTCCGCACATGGCCATCAGCGCCATTCCCAGCCACACAAGCCCTAGCAGTAGGGGTGAGCCCAGCGACTTGGCCATTGCCGCAGGTGTAAGGAAGATGCCAAGCGCAATGGATTCGCCTATGACCACTGCAATCGCAGCAGCCAGTCCCAGTTGCTTTTCCGGCTGCTTTTGAACTATAGCCACCTTGAGAATCCTACGTCTTCACCACGCTCCATGCATCCATCGAAAGATTTAGGAGGCGGAACCTCAGCATATAAGACGGTTCTTAACTGCATGATACATTTCGTCGTTCACACTGGCGATACCCTCTCGCCCGTGGCACATTTCACTTGCGATTAAACGTGGTGGAATCTTGGCTAAATTGGCACCGACCCATCGTTAGTGACTCTCTGTCATAATTCATAACATTAGGTATCCACATTTCCTTATCGCGGAATGTGAGGTTATGCTGGTAATCGGGAAACTCCCTATTATGGATCAAGTCCAGGAGTCTCCGCAGAGAGACATAATTCGAGTTCTTGTCATTGACGACAACAAGGCTCATGCCGAGGGTCTCGCGGAGTTGCTTCAATTGGCAGGCTTCGATGCCTCGCACGTCCTGACCGGCGGTGAAGGAATCGACTACGCCCGGACGCATTCTGTGCACGCCGTCCTACTGGATATGAACCTGCCCGATTTCAACGGCTTTGAAGTCTGCCGTCGTTTGCGTAACGACCCCAGAACCGCCAACATCGCAGTTGTCTTCCACACTGCGCAGGGTTCCGTGCCAGGCTCGCGCCATCCCGGCGATGCATTCCTCACCTATCCCGTCGCCATGACCGAGGTATATTCCGTAATCCGCGCCTCTGTGGAGCGCCGAAGGAACAACTTCTAATCTTGATCGAACTCTTTTGAATACAGAGAAATTTTCACCGTGCTCTCGCCGACGGCAAATGGTCAAAAATATCTCTCGGAAGCAGGACTCTGAGGCCCGGCTTCTCGAAGCGTTGAGCACGAGTTTTGAATAATTTATTTACTGGGAGCTGACATGGTTTCTCGTATTTCAAGAGTGGGGTAATCCAATCGCGGAACCAGAACCACAACCTCTGTACCCTTTCCGGGTGCAGAGGTAACAGCAATAACCCCCTGGAGCACTTTTAATCGCTCCTTCATGCTTATGAGTCCGAGGCCTTCCGACGCTAACTCGACATCGAATCCTTTCCCCGCATCTTTGATGATCATGCGGTATCCCGCAATAACTCCTGAGAGAGTCATCGTTGCTCGGTTTGCGCCGCTATGCTTGAGAGCATTGTTGAGTGCTTCCTGAGCTACCCGGTACAGACATAGAGCAGTTTCCTTTGGTATTGGCTCCAACTTTTCGTCTACGCTGAGATCAACGCGAAGACCCGAATGTGCGAGTTGTTCGCATAGCTCTCGCAAAGCCCATTTAATTCCCAGATGTTGAAGCTTTGAAGAGTGAAGTCGGTGAGATAGCTCCTGCAGGTCTGAAACCAAAGTGTCGAGTTCCCCGCCTAGTCGTTTGAGGGGAGTCAGTGAACGGCGGCGATCTCCAAGCGGTCGCTTCTCTAGAATGTGGACTTCCGATGTAACCATCGAGAGACGTTGGCCAATGTCGTCGTGCAATTCCCGCGCAATGCGTCGTCGTTCATCTTCCTGGGACTGGATAAGCCGTGAAGCAAGCGACTGTATTTCCATCTTGGATGCAGCCAGCTTCTCCATCGCATGTTTCTGCGATGTTATGTCTTCAACGATTGCCAAAATGAGACGCGAACCATTCGAAGATTGTCGCAGTAGAGTTACATTGATCCGACCCCAGACGGTTGTGCCGTTCCGATGCAAAAATCTCTTTTCAATCTGGTAGCTCCGACGTTCTCCCGAGAAAAGTTGACTGAAGAGAAGAGCCTCGCGCTCGTAGTCAGCCGGATGCGAAAAGTCGACGCATTTCATCTGGATCAGCTCTAATTCCGTATACCCGAGCATTGTGCAAAGCGCTTCATTCACGAACAGGAGAGTTCCAGAGGCATCCTCGAGAGCCATGCCGGCCGAGGCGCTGCATAGAATGTTGCGGATGTTTGAGTCGCTATTCTCTCTTTCCTCGTACGCGAGCTTGCGCGCATGGGCACCCAGAAACACGCTCCCCAGCAATGCGCCCTGCCGCCCCAGGTTGCTCGACCAACTGCTAGGCCGTCGTGACAATAAGACGAGAACTCCGCGCGTCGGGTCACTTGCATCGGTTGGAATCAGCGCCAGTGATCGCAGGCCGGAGTTTTGGAGATACTCTCGATCCGTCATCGCTTGGAAAGGGAGAGCAGACAAATCGGCGAGTAAGACTACATGCCCTTTGAGTAAGCGCGATCTACACCACGGAAGATCATTCTGGTCAAGCTGTCTCACTCTATCCAGGATTCTGTCGACGGGGTCCGAGGCGAAGTACCCCATTGTGTTTGGTTGCTCTCGAATGAAAGACCAGCCGGCGTGGTCGGCGTCTTCGACCTTGCACAACTCTCGGAGAGTTGAGTTGATGACTTTATCAATTGCCGCCAGGGAGCACTTTGCGAGAGAAATAGAACTCGTAAGAATCAAATCGTCCAGGCGAGATTTTCGGCCGCCTAAAAGAGATTTTTGGCTGTTTGCGCCAAAACTGTGCTGGGTCGCTACGAGACTTGCCATCGAAGCCCCTCCTGAACGTATCGCGGTTGCACTGATCCAGGTACAGACCAAAGGTCTAAAGCACACATGAGCAGAAGATGTTGTCCGAGATAACCGGCAACACAAAGGAGCATAGCATAGTCAAAAACAAAAGGCGTTTGTGTCAATGTTAGTTAACGTACGATCTATACGAGTGCAGAGTAATCGCATGTAGCTTTTGAGCAGGGCAGCTACTGTTAGATCTGACAGCTAATGCGCGGCGAGCTACGCGTCCAATTCGCGAGAAATCTTTACATCTGAGCCGGATTCCGCTATGCGTTTGTGATGCGTTGATCCGTATAAAAGCCCTCTCCCATGGCATAAGTTATTGCACAGAAATAAGATGGCGGATTTATGTGTGGCGAAACTGTAAAGAATTCGGAAACTGCCTAACTGAAATCAACAACCGAACCGTCGGTAACCTTAGTAACTTCTAAGAAGATGAGTACCGGCGGTCGAAAAACTCGATTAATTGGACATTGATTACCATCAACAGGTAAAAGATCCGAGTTCAGAACCTCGTTCAGAAACTTCAATATGGGCGGCTTCTATCCTCACGAACTGATTAGGCGAAACATGTATTAATCAGTTTTCTAGGAATTTTCCTAGTAGACGGTTCATATGCGGGTAACGTACGAGTTGCAAAGAGGATGTTAAGTCGCGATGACTTTGCCTGCTTGCGACTGTTAAGTTTGACAGATGCAGGTCCAGCTCTGGACATGCATTCTTAGAGACAAGGTGTAACGCGCTAACGTTCCGCGCAACACGAACTGCGTGCGAACCTTCGGTCGCTGCGGCCAGTGGTTGCGGTTGTACACGGCGTCAAGCGGAGGTCATCTATGGGACGTCCCCGAGTGTTACTTGCTGACGACCATACTCTGATTGTAGATGCATTCCGAAAGCTCCTTGAACCTGAGTTCAAGGTAGTTGGCGCTGTTTCTGACGGTTATGCGCTGCTCGAACAAGCCGTTAAACTCAAGCCCGACGTAGTTATCCTCGACCTAAATATGCCCCTGCTGAATGGTTTGGATGCTGGCCGCGAGTTGAAGAGACTCTTGCCCCAAACGAAACTTATCGTGCTGACGGTTAGCGAGGACTTTGAAATTGCTGCCGAAGCGCTACGGAATTGGGCATCCGGCTATCTACTCAAAAGGTCGGCAGGGCCTGAGCTTGCCAAGGCAATCTCGTCGGTTCTTAAAGGTAAGTCCTATGTTACGCCGAAGGTCGCGCAGCATTTGCTTGACGAATTCATACGTGATCCCCGCCCGCACCATACGAGGATGCTTACCCCCAGGCAGCGAGAGGTTCTACAACTGCTCGCCGAAGGCCGCACAATGAAAGAGGTGGGAGTTGTTCTGCATGTTGCCACGCGGACAGTAGCATTTCACAAGTACCGCATAATGGAGCAATTCAACCTGAAAAGCAATGCTGATCTCGTACGCTTTGCAATCAAAGAACATGTTATCGGCACTCAATAGTCTATTTAAATTATTCGCTACACTGACCGTTCCGTTGACATGCCATGCCGGACAAGCCGGCTTTGATAAATTTCATTAGCAAGAGGAAGTCTTCAAAGACGCGAGGCAGAACCTGGAACTGTCGACGGACGATAAGGAGTCGAACGACATGCTTCGCACGATTCCATCGAGGTATTTACGAAGATAAGCAATCCAGAAAGATGGATGTGGCGCAAGTGTCCTGTGAGAGGGTGTCACAGTTATCGGCGTGCCGCTGATTGGGTCGCGCTGCCCAATCCACGGGAAGCGCTCGTAATACTCTGCGCAATACTCCTCAGTTTGTGTCTGAATTCTGCGGGAATTACACAAACGCGCTCCTCGTCCGTGCAGAACGAAAGATCAAAGCCACCTGAAAGAAAAGCAGCAGTCGAAGCAAGCGGCAGTTATGCGGAACTGGTAGATATCACAGCTTCGACCGGCATTCAATTCGAACATCTTTCGAGTCCCGAACAGAGATTCATTGTCGAGTCGATGAGCGGCGGCGTGGCATTGATCGACTACGATCGCGATGGCTGGCCTGATATTTATTTTACGAATGCGCAGAATGTCGAGATGGCGCTCCAACATAAGAAGGCACGAAGCGGCCTCTATCATAACAACCGCGATGGGACGTTCACTGATGTTACTGACAAAGCTGGCGTGGGATATCCCTGCTGGGCGATGGGCGCATCTGTAGGGGACTACAACAACGACGGTTGGCCAGATCTACTGGTGACATGCTTCGGTGGCGTCGTGCTTTACCGCAACAACGGAGACGGTACATTTACGGATGTAACCAAGAGCGCAGGATTGAGTGGCGATTCGCAGTGGGCAACAGGAGCGGCTTTCGGCGATTATGACAGCGACGGCTGGGTTGATCTCTTTGTTTCGCACTACGTAGATTTTCACCTCGACAACATGGCCGCATTCGGGTCGAGTGCTACCTGTAAATACCTGGGCATCGATGTTCAGTGCGGGCCGCGCGGCCTCAAGGGATCTCCTGACAACCTCTATCACAACAACAAGGATGGAACTTTCACCGACGTCTCAAGGAAATCGGGAGTAGGTGATTCAGAGCGCCGTTTTGGACTTACAGCAGTCTGGTCGGACTTTGACAACGACGGCAAACTGGATCTGCTTGTTGCCAATGATAGCCAGCCAAACTATCTCTACAAAGGCGACGGGGCCGGCACCTTTACAGATGCCGGTTATTCTTCGGGTATAGCACTTAGCGATGATGGGGCGGAGCAGGCCAATATGGGAATCGCGCTGGGCGACTATTTGCACACAGGTCGCATGTCAGTGATGATCTCGCATTTTGATAACGAGTACGCAACGTTCTATCGCAATGATGGGGATATGAGTTTCAAAGATATTTCGAGCACTTCCGGGATTGCAAAGGCCACAAGAGGGTATGTGGGATGGGGAGATGCCTTTGTTGATTTCGACAACGACGGCTGGCAGGATATCTTCCTCGTCAACGGACACGTATATCCGCAGGTGGACAGCATCCATCGAGAAGTCAGGTACCAGGAACCAAAACTGCTGTTTTTGAACCAGCGTGACGGCACCTTCAAGGACATCAGTAAGCTAGCGGGTGCGGCGATTCAAATTCCGCAGGTGAGTCGCGGCCTCGCGGTGGGGGACCTCTTCAATGATGGCAGACTCGAGGCCGTGGTTGAAAATCTGGTTGGCAAACCGACGATTCTGCGTCCCGAAGGCGGCCCGGAAAACCACTGGATCAGCTTGCAACTGGAGGGGGTCAAGAGCAACCGCCTCGCTTTGAACGCGCGCGTACAAGCGGCTGCCGGCGATTTGGTGCAGCTCGGCGAAGTAGTTAGTGGAGGCAGTTATCTTTCGCAAAATGACCTTCGGATTCACTTTGGACTTGGTACTCATCCACGGGTGGACAAGGCCACAGTCTTTTGGCCCGATGGGAAGGTGGAAACTTTGACCGATCTGGTCGCAGACCGTTTCTACCATGTACGGGAAGGCTCTGGTATCACTTCGTCCAAGCCGTCTGAAGTCAGTAAGGCGAAGCGCCCCAAGTAATCATTTGTTTGTGACAGAGTTCAAACTTTAGTATTGACAGGCAGTTACGAGGCGGCGTATTAGTTTTTGGGTCGGAGGAAACGATTGCTGGAAGTTTGTGCGCACGATTCGCAGTAGTGCCGAACCCAGCAGTCGCACGAAAGTCGTCCTTGCGATAGCTTCTTGAGAGTTGGCGCGGCTGTTTCCGGTGGATCTTTGCAAGGATTCCGGACGGCCCAGGGAAGATAAATCTCTAAGCAAACAATGCTTGGAAGGCCCTCAAGAATGACCTCTGTGAATATTTGTTGAGAACCGTGGATTAAGTCCGGCTACCGGAACGTAACCAAGCCGGTTTACAACAATCACTTTCGCCCCGATGAGTCGTGGTTTGTTACATCTGACTCAGGGCAGCGGGAGAAAGCAGGACAGTCCAGAAAACGTTTGCTGAGGAGGAAACCCATGAATCATCGAACGACTGCGAATCGTCGCATCGCGGGAAGGGCAGCTACCCCGGGACAGGCATGGAAATCCCGGACGATGTGGTTCACGCTGATCTCATTTCTAGCCGTTTTCGTGTTGCTTGCACCATGCGCCTGGAGCCAGGACAACGCTACGATTACTGGAACCGTCGGGGATCCCAGCGGGGCTGTCATCCCCAACGCAAGCATAAGTCTCACTAACCCGGCCACAGGCCAGGTGCGGCAGGCCACTTCCAACTCTGCGGGAGCTTATCGTTTCCCGAATGTGGGCGTAGGCACCTACACGTTGGCTGTTTCAGGGCAGGGTTTTCAGAAGTACACCAAGACCGACATAGTTGTGAACGTTGCTCAGACACTGGAAGAGAATGTCACCCTCACAGTGGGCAGCGAATCCCAGACTGTAACCGTGGCGGCGGATGCCTTACAGGTCCAGGCAGGAACCAGCGAAGTCAGCACGTTGATAAGCGGTCAGCAGGTCTCTGAGCTGTCAACCAATGGCCGCAACATCACCTCGCTCGCGGCTTTGGGCCTCGGAGTGTCCAACAACCTGCCGCAATATGGTGGCATTGATGCTCTGACGTCGTCGAATGCTATCACCTTCAACGGAACTCGCCAGACACACAACATCTACATGATTGATGGTGGCGAACAGAACGATCGCGGATGCGGTGGGTGCTTCATGAACCTGCCGTCGCAAGACGCGATCTCTGAATTCCAGACTCTTGATAGCAATTACAGCCCAGATTACGGCATCGGGTCCGGTGGAACCATTCTTATGGTGCTCAAGTCCGGCACAAGTCAATATCACGGAGAAGTCTATTACTTTAACCGAAATACAGCTTTCGATGCCGCAGATTACTTCAGCAAATCCGTCCCCGAGTTCAAGCTAAACCTGCCAGGAGGTAACATCGGCGGACCGCTATGGATTCCGCATGTTTATAACACCAATCGTAGCCGGACGTTTTTCTTTTGGAACGAAGAGTGGCGCAGGCTTATTCAGGGAAGCTCGCCCTTGGTCGCCAATGCCATTCTGGCCAGCAATTTTCCAACAGCTGGACAGGATTTGCACTATACCGTGCCATCCGGTGGAGCGGCTCCTGTGGTCCCTAACACTTACAACATTCCTGCTGGTTTGACCCCTGGACAACCGTTCCCAAAGAACGCGGATGGAACTTATAACATTCCGGCCGCCATTATCGACCAGAATGCAGTGCTCGAGGTCAATGCCGGTACCTTTCCAAAGCCGAACTATAACAACGGTACTCAGTACATCGCGTCCATTCCCGCTCCGGAAAATATCCGCGAAGACGTGGTTCGTATCGATCACGCTATCACTAGCAAATATCAATTGATGGGCCATTACCTCCATGACGCAATGGAGAAGACGTTTTTCCCACCATTGTGGGGTGACAGCACTTACCCAACGGTAGGTACTCAAATGGGAAATCCCTCTTACTCGGTGGCGATCAAGTTAACCCAGACCTACTCACCCAACCTGCTCAATGAAACGGCCTTCCTGTACAGCGGCAACAAGATTACTCTTACCCCAGTTGCTGGCGAGGGGGCCAGCTTTGTGCAGCCCAGTGGATGGACAGCTAACAGCTTCTTCCCCGTTGCGAACAATGTGGGGGCCCGTCTACCAGAGGTGCAACTGCAGGGCTCGCCGCTCAATGTGACCTGGAGCCCAAGCTACTATCCCTGGAGGAACGGCTACGAGGGCTTCAACTACCGCGATGATCTCTCCTGGACCAAGGGGCGGCATCAGTTCAAGTTTGGTGGCAGTTGGTTGCATACCTACAAGAACCAGCAACTCCAATACAACACGCAGGGAACAGCCGTATTTCGCTCAAGCGACTACACCGGCGACTCGTATATCAATTTCCTGCTCGGCGATGCCAGCAACTTTTCACAGTTGGAGTTCCTGGCGGGCAAGCACTGGGTCAACAACAACTACGGTGGTTACGCCAACGACAATTGGCACATAACCCCGCGGTTGACTCTCAACATCGGCCTGCGTTACGACGGACTGCCGCACGCCTTTGAACGATATGACCGATTCTCGAACTTCGTGCCGGCATACTACGACTTCTCCCTGGGCAATCCAGTTATCCCGCCTGGCTCCCCGCTCGGTACTCCTGGAACTCTCGATCCTGCCCAACTCTCGACGTACAGCGCTACCGGCGACGAACTGTTTTATCTCAATGGCATCAAAGTAGCTGGCGTCGACGGGTTCCCGCGCGGGAACGTGGAGAACAACTACAAGACCTTTGAACCGCGTGTAGGCTTTGCCTGGGACGTTTCGGGAACCGGCAAAACGGTTCTTCGAGGCGGATTCGGCATGTTCTATGAGCGCGTGCAGGGCAACGACGTATACAACGCTGCCCTGAATCCTCCATTTGCCTACATCCCCTCTGCCAACAATGTGCTTTTCTCCGACCCCACCGCCCCCACAGCGACTGGCCCGTCGTCCAATCCAACGCAGCAGTACTTTCCTTCCAGCCTGACCAACATCAAATATCACTATCCGCCTCCAGGTACTGCGGATTTCAGCCTCGGAATACAGCACCAGCTGGCACCCTCGATCATTTTTGTGATGCAGTATGTAGGCTCCTCAGGTTGGAACCAGAATAATGACCGGCAGATCAACACGTTGCCCCTGGTCGATTCAAACGGTAGCTATGCGACTCGAGAGGGCGTCGCCAACGGGTCGCTGAACGCGAATCTGTATCGAAACTACCCGGGCTTTTCCAACATCAACCAGGAGGAGAATGAAACCAATTTCAACTACAACTCGCTGCAGGCGGGCATACGCGTTGAGAACCGCCATGGACTCACCACCCAGGTTGCCTACACCTGGTCCCATAACATCAGCATTGTGACCAACGATCTCGGTGGGCTTTCCAATCCGTACAACCCACGGTACGACCGAGGATCGGATACAGGCTTCGATCGACGTAACGTCTTCAATGTGAGTTACGTTTACGCGCTTCCATTCTTCTCAAAGAGCTCGAACTTTGCAGCCCGCTCGATCCTCGGCGGGTGGCAGATCTCCGGTATCACGGTCGCGCAATCGGGACTTCCTCAATACATCACCTATACCGGCTCCGATGTTACCGGCCTTGGAGGTGGCACGAACAACCGCCCGGACAGAGTGTCTTCCGTCTCGTATCCCAAGAGAGTAGACGCCTGGTTCACTACGAATTCGTTTGCAGATCCAGTCGCTCCATGGAATGGTGGTCCGAATCAAGGCTTTGGCAGCGCCGGTAAAGATTCGGTCGTGGGACCAGGGCTATTCAACTGGAACCTGTCCTTGTTTAAAGCTATCCCGCTCGTCCCTCGCGAAGGGGGGCCGAGGATCGAGCTGCGCTTCGAATCTTTCAACACGTTTAACCACACGCAATTCCAAAGCCTCGATACCAGTTCTCATGACTCAAATTTTGGTCACGTCACTGGCGACTACGGTGCTCGCAAGCTGGAACTTGGTGGGAAATTCGTGTTTTGACCTGTGATCACCTAACTTGGGCGCAGCGGCTATTGCGGTTGCGCCCTCTAATTTGAGGCAAGCATGTATGGTCGGCTTGCGCACCGCTTGCCGCCGGGCGAGAATGTACTCGGAGATGCCTGTGAAGCCCGTTGTGCAACTGGGAATCACTTTGGCGATGGGCCTGACTTTAACGGCGGCTATCTGCCTTGGTCAGGCAGCAGCAGGTTCGGCAAATCAACGCGACACAGCCTTCGCACTGGAGCAGCAAGGTAGGTATTCGGAAGCTGAGGATGCGTGGCGCGCACTGGTAAAGGCTCACCCTGCTGACGCTGAAGCTTACGCGCATCTAGGTTTCCTTGAAGCTCGCCAGGAGCATTACAAGGAGGCAATTCCTCTCTATCGTAAGGCTCTCGAACTCGATCCCTCCATGCCCGGGTTGCAGCTTAACCTCGGCCTCGCCTTATTCAAAGGCGGCGAGCTAAAACCAGCCATTCAGACTTTCAGTCCACTGCTTAAAGCTCAACCAGCCTCTTCCGCTGAAGCACAGCGACTTACAACCCTGATCGGAATCGCCCACTACGGTTTGGGCGAATATGCCGAGGCGATTCCTTATCTAAGAAATGCGACAGCCGCCGATCCGCAAAATTCGCCATTTCGGCTTCTGTTGGCGCAAAGCTGCCTCAACTCCGAACAGTTTCAATGCGTGCTCGACGTCTATCACGAGATTCTTACGTTGAATGCTGAATCGGCGGAAGCGGACATGCTGGCCGGCGAAGCGATGGATGCGATGAAAGATCACGACGGGGCGATTGAGCAGTTCCGGGCTGCCGTCAAGGCGGATCCCAAAGCGCCAAACGTCCACTTTGGTTTGGGTTACTTGCTGTGGACACAAATGCAATATGAAAGTGCCGCAGAGAGCTTTCAGGCCGAACTAGCCAATGACCCGGATCATGCGCAGTCTCTTGCCTACCTGGGTGATGCAAATGTGCGGATGAATCACCCGGATGTCGCGCGTCCGCTTCTTGAGAAAGCCATCAGGATTGATCCGAAGAATGAACTAGCGCACCTCGACCTCGGTATCCTCGACTCGGATGCAGGACGAAAGGAAGATGCCTTGCTCGAATTGAAAGAGGCAGTGCGACTAAGCCCTGATGATGTGAATGCCCACTTTCGGCTAGCTCGGCTCTACAAATCTATGGGAGAGAATGATCAGGCGAAGGTTGAATTCGACATAACCAACAACCTTCACAAAGCCGCTAACGCAACGGTCTTTGATCAGCTCAGCAAGGCCCAGGCCAAGGGGCAGGCGGCGAAACCCGCGGTAGATGCGCAACCTGACATTAAACCTGCCAACTAACCTGTTGCTTTGAAAGGACGCGGCTTCAGCCGCCCAGGGATGCCATCGCCACATCCCCCGTAATAACCCATCCCATCCCTGCATTAAATTACCCACCAATCAGGCAAACTCAAACCATGGCTGCCCACACCACCTGATCGACGCAGATTTTGCTCGCAAGAAGCGTTCAAAACATGCACAAATGCACGGTAAATCGTCCCATATCGACACCTTTATTTCGCATAACCAAATATGAAATGAACAACTTACAGCAGAAAACATGACACCCCCTCCCCTATGTAGCGGAATTACCCAGTTTCTTCGCCCTCCACAAAAGAGCTAGAGGAGTCGCAAGTATCTTTTGCGAGCGCTCTGTTACACGACAGCTACAGCGGTTCCACAGTTGCTGGATCCCGAAGCCCGGACGCCGAATAAGTGAGATCTACTTCCGCTTCTTGCTTTCGGAGGTCGCTGGAGGGGAGAGGCTATTGGACGCCGGATTTGCAGCTGCTGCCGGTAGATTCTCTTTCTCCGTCTGCGGATTGACACGTACATCGCGCGATTGGATCGCCATCTGGACGCCAAGCGACTGAAGGATCTCCATAATCTGAAGCAGAAGTTCTCCCTGAATCTCCAGGAAGTGGTTCCAATCCTTGGCAAAGAAATAAGCAAACATCTCGACATCGAGAGAAGACGCGCTCAGGCTGAGGAAGCTCACCCGACACGAATCGCGCTCGACTAACGAATGCAGATGGAGCAAATTCGTGAGCTGCTCAACAAGCGATCGCATCTGCGAACCGGAGGTTTCTTTGTGCAGGCTCAGATTTTGGTGGAACCAGAACTTGTCACGCCTGGAGAGGTTATCGAGGCTGGCGTTTGCGATCTGTCCGTTAGGCACACTGATTATTGTCCGGCCAAGGGTTCGAATTCGCGTTGAACGTAGGCCGATGTCCTCGACGGTACCATCCGCGGTTCCTATCGTCACCCTGTCTCCGACCCGCATGACATGGTCGAATATGACCGAGATGCCGCCGATCAAATTTTCCAGGGTTTTCTGCGCGGCAAGGGCAACGGCGATACCACCTACACCAAGCCCCGCCAAGACGCCTGTGGGATTCAGGCCAAAGTGATAAAGAACAGCAAACACTCCGATAAAAACAGCTAATATATCGACCATTCTGCGCCCGAGGCGCAAAACTGCTCCTCCTCCCATTTTGTTGTTACGGGTGAGCCGATAGCGGATTAGCGACTCAATCTTGCCATCCAAAATAATGAACAACCAAACAAAGGCCGCAATCGTGATCACTGTGGTCGCGCTCGACCAGAACTGCCTCTGCAGCAGCGGCAGATTTAAATGTGAGAGCATCCAGCGAATGATGACCACCAAAACCAGGAGACGGATCGGTCTAGGCAGAATTTGTGGATCTCCGGCATCGGATTGTGCTGTCAGGCGACGACGCAGTTCGCCGACCGCATGGCTCAACAGCCGGTTGAGTAGACCGGTGAGCCAGTAGAGAAAAGGTAAGCCCAAGAAAATTGCGAACCATTCAAACAGTGGTATATTTGCAATTCTCGTTCTTGTCAGGAATTCAGGAAGGATGTTTTCGACAGGTACAGTGTCGACTTCTTCGTAGAGATCGGGGATTCGGTCCAGAGTCGCGCGCGAAAAGAGCCAGATCGGTTCGGCCTTTCCACGATCCAGCCGCTCAAGTACGACATCGACATTACCGTCTTCACTGGGTATGGTTCCAATCAGCTCCAGGTTCGGGTGGAGTGGATCTGCCTGAGAGCCTTCCGGTCGATTGCTCAGCTGGTTGAGATTCGCCGGCAGCCGGCGGTTCAGGACAACTAAAAGTTGTCGAGCAAGTTCTGCCGCTGGCTCACCTGTCAGGCGGGTATTCAGATAGCGGACTGCTGTATCGTTGTCTTTCTTTGCCGCAGCGGTCAGGAAGCCAAGAACAGCGCCTCGAGGAGTAGTCCGCCCCAAGGTATCTTGAGGAGCTTCCGGTTGCGCAACCTGTACCGAGCTGGGAGTGGCAATCTGTGCCTCCACGCATGCGCCACACGCGATGACGAGCAGCAGGAAAGAGGTACGCAAACCGCACCCGACGCTAATAAGTCTTGTATGAGGCATGGTCTTCCGTATCATCGTGTCGCGTGCACTAATTCAGGCAGATACATGATATGGCGTCCGCTTTTCGTTGTGGCAACGCTTGGTGGATGACACTTCGCAGGCCAGCCCGAAGACGAGTAGCGTTGTGTTACTCCGACTGTCATGAGTGAGCTGGTGGCTTGAGCCTAAGCCTCTGATTCTATTGGCGTCCCCGACGGGATTTGAACCCGTGTTATCGCCGTGAAAGGGCGGTGTCCTAGGCCGGGCTAGACGACGGGGACGCGAAGGTCGGCTAGGAGTGAACTGCAAGACCAACCTCTCTGAGGCTAACAACTTGCGGCGAGTGTGTCAAAACCTGCGCTTGTCCCGGGGCTTACACTGCTCAATCAGCGCGGGTTAGTCGCGAGTCAGCCTTGGATGAGCCAAGTTTGCTCAAGCAGGCTCTCCAACGCCTGTCGGCGGTCGAAATACTCCCAGGTCCGGCCCCGACGGTGTTAGGTTGTGGCCGCTTGGTAGGCTATTCTCATCAGGTGACATCGCGTTTTCGCTACCTTGACACGCTTACGATTGGATTCGTCGTCGTGCTCCTGGTTTCCAACCTGGTCGGCCCTAAGATATGCCAGATTGGGCCTTTACAGGTCAGTGGCGCGCAGCTGCTGTTTCCTGTGACCTATATTTGCGGAGACATTTTTACTGAGGTCTACGGTTATGCGTCCTCCCGGCGGGCCATTTGGCTCGGTTTCTTCGGGATGGGACTGCTAGCGGTAATGGGCGAGATCGCAGTTGCTCTTCCGCCGTCGCCTGGATGGCCCGATCAGCACGCATTTGCTGTCGTCTTCGGACTTGTTCCTCGTTTTGCCCTCGCCAGTCTCATTGCGTATTGGGCGGGAGAGTTCGTGAATAGCTATACGCTGGCGAGGCTAAAACTCGTAACAAACGGCCGGTTCCTCTGGACACGGACCATCGGCTCTACCATCAGCGGTCAACTGGTCGATACTGTTGTGTTGGTCCTCGTCGCCTTTTGGGGTGTCCGAACACGGCATCAGATGCTCGTGTTGATCGCATCCTCCTATGGGTTCAAGGTCGTCTACGAAACACTCGCTACACCCTTCACCTATATGATTGTCAAATGGCTCAAGCGAGTTGAAAGCGTAGATGCATTTGATAAGGGAACCAATTTCAGTCCGTTTGCGTTTTAGCTCAGTTGCCGTTCAATCGTGGCGAGCCGGACACACCACGCGTTTCTGATCGTCGTACTCGCGTGGCACAATTTCTTGAAACAGTTGGGCCATCTGCTTCATCTACAGAGCAAGGCGGTTACCGCCATCTTCCCGTTTTTTCCCTGGATCAAGCGGTATAGGCTGGTCCTAAACCCGGTTTGAGCAGGTTTCCCGTCCTCGAACGCGCCCCGCGGCGTCAAATTTGCAAACGAGGTTGATCGTTGACACGTTCAGTTCTGTTGAGTGTTCTCGCTTCAGGTGCCATGGTGATGGCTGTAGGCTGCAAGCAACAAGAGGCAGCCAAGGCGCAGGCTGGCGCGATGCAGGCCACGCCTGTCCAGACGCAAACAGTGGCGCTCAGCACGGTTGAGCAAAGCTCCGACTACGTTTCGACGATCAAGTCGCGGCGGTCGGTTTCGATCATGCCCCAAGTCGACGGAAACCTCACGCAAATCCTGGTGAAGTCCGGTGACCGTGTGAAGGCGGGGCAACTCCTCATGGTGATCGACCCGCTTCGTCAGCAGGCAACAGTCGACTCACTGCGCGCTACAGAAAATCAGAAGAAAGCGCTCTTCGATTTCAACAAGGTCGAGATTGAGCGCCAACGCAAGCTCTTTGAGGCGGGCGTGACAAGTCGCGATACGCTGGATCAGGCCGAGCAGTCGTTCAACAATACGCGCGCCGATTATGACGCCGCTGTTGCTTCACGTAAGTCGTCTGAAGAGCAGCTCGGATACTATCGCATTCGCGCGCCGTTCGATGGCGTAATTGGCGACGTCCCTGTCCATCTCGGTGATTACGTCACTGCCGCGACTATCCTGACAACCGACGACGAAAACAAAGATCTGGAAGCGTATATCTACGTCCCAACTGAACGCAGCGGCGATGTTCGCATCGGCATGCCTGTTCAAATTATCGATGGAGACGGCAAGGTTATTGAGTCAACCAAAGTCGCCTTTCTTTCTCCGCAGGTGGACACTCAATTGCAGGGCATATTGCTCAAGGCGCCAGTTCACAGCGCCGCGCTTGCATTTCGTACTGCGCAGCTCGTAAAGGCGCGCGTGGTCTGGGGTAATGCGCCTAAGCCCGTTATCCCGGTTCTCTCGGTTACTCGACTCGGTGGTCAAACCTTCGTCTATGTCGCCGAAGGTCAGGACGGAAAATACCAGGCTAAACAGCGCGCGGTCACCCTTGGTGGAACCGTCGATAATAACTACATCGTGTTGGGTGGCCTGAAAGCAGGCGACAAGCTGATCGTCTCTGGAACGCAATTCCTGAGGGATGGAGCCCCGGTGATGCCGCTGGGCGGAGGCCCTCCCGCGCCTCAAGCAGGACTGTGAACGAACAATGGGCCTGGTTTAAGCCGGTTGAGTAAACCTCATCGCAGGACAACGGAACTGAGAGGTTTTTGTGGTTGATTTCTTTATTCATCGGCCGGTTTTCGCAACGGTTTGCGCTCTGCTGATCATTCTTGGGGGAGCGGTGTGCATTCCCACACTGCCTATTGCGTTGTATCCACAACTGGCGCCGCCGCAGGTCACGGTCACGAGTAACTACGTTGGCGCCAACGCCCAGGTCGTTGAGTCAGCCGTCACGATTCCGCTTGAGGAGCAGATCAACGGCGTCGAGGGCATGCGCTACATTGCGTCGAGCAGTTCCAATGATGGAACCAGTTCGATCACCACGACATTTCGTACGGGTTACGATCTGAATATAGCCGCCGTAGACGTGCAGAACCGCGTTTCCTCGGCCCAGGGACGTCTGCCTCAAGAAGTGAAGAACACCGGCGTCACTATTACCAAGGCAAATTCCAACTTCGTGTTCGCGGCAGCGTTTATCTCTCCCGACAATCGTTATTCCCAACTCTTTATCAGCAACTATGTCGATGTATACGTCAAGGACGCGCTGAAGAGAATCCCAGGCGTTGGTGACGTAGTAATCTTTGGCGAACGCAAGTACGCGATGCGTATCTGGCTCGACCCAACCCGTCTGGCAGCGCGCGGTCTTACAGCTTCTGACGTAACGAATGCCCTATCGGAGCAGAACGTCGAGATTCCGGCAGGCCAGATCGGTCAGCCTCCCGCGAGTTCGAAACAGGCTTACCAGATTGCTGTTCGCGTTGTCGGCCGACTTACCGATCCGGCAGAATTTGAAAACATCATCATAAAAAATACCCCGACGGGCATTGTGCAGGTGAAAGATGTAGGCCGCGCTGAACTGGGCGCCGAGACCTACTCGACAGATCTGCGATTCAACGGAAAGCTGGCTATTGGTGTCGGTGTACAACAATTGACCAACGCCAATGCGCTTCAGGTTGATCGTGATGCCAAAGCCGCGCTCGACAAGCTGCGAGAGTCTTTCCCGCCCGGGCTAGATTTCGTCATTCCTTTCGACACCACCACAGTGGTTGGCGATTCTATCAGTGAGGTGGTCCAAACGCTTGGGGAAGCCATCATTATTGTTGTTATCGTTATCTTCCTCTTCCTCATGGATTGGCGCGCGACGATCATTCCAGCCGTCACTATTCCGGTCTCGCTGATCGGCACCTTTGCGTTCATCAAAATATTCGGATTCTCGATTAATTCACTAACCATGTTCGGAATCACTCTCGCAACTGGATTGGTCGTCGACGATGCCATCGTTGTGATTGAAAATGTGCAGCGTCATATCGCCGCCGAGCACTGCGACCCGCACAAAGCCGCTTCAGACGCGATGCGCGAAGTAACCAGTGCAGTCATCGCGACCTCACTTGTGCTCATCGCCGTATTTGTTCCAGTATCTTTCTTTCCCGGAACATCCGGCATTCTCTATCGGCAGTTCGCTCTCACCATCGCCTTTGCCATCGCTATTTCCGCCTTTAACGCCTTGACATTGTCCCCCGCTCTGGCCGCACTGGTCCTTCGAGGGGAACAGGAAAAGCGTGGCCTCTTCAAGTGGCTGGATCGCGGCATCCACGCGACGACGCAGTTCTATGGGCGGGCAACGCATCACATCCTCCGTTTCCGCTGGGCCTTGCTGGTGCTGTTTTTTGTGGGCCTTGGCGGGGCGGTGTACCTCTACCGAAGCGTGCCGACGGCCTTCGTCCCCACAGAAGACCAGAACTACCTCATCTGCGTCGTGCAAACTCCACAGGGCGCATCCCTTGGATACACCAGCGAGGTAGCCTCGAGAGCCACAGATTTGATCCGGCAGGACGATGATGTATACGGCACATTTGCCGTCATGGGCTTCAGTCTCACAGGCGGCAGCGCTTCCAACTTCGGACTGATCTTCGTGCCGCTCAAGTCACAGGATCTGCGCAAGAGAAAAGGTCCAGGCCACACCGCCCCAGATATCCAGGCCCTGCTCGCTCCCAAGCTTTTTGGAGTGCCAGGTGGTCTCGTCATCCTGCAACAGCCACCGGCAATTCAGGGTTTAGGCGCCTACGGCGGCTTCGCCTTTGAACTGCAGGATCTCGGACGCAATACTCTCGGCGATCTCGATCGCGTCGCCCATCAGATCGTTGGCGCGGGCACCCAGTCCAAAGAGATTACCAATCTGTACACCAGCTACACCTCCAATGATCCACAGATGCTGGTCTCGATCGACCGCGAGAAGGCAAAGGCCATGGATGTCTCGCTTTCCCAGATCAGCTCCACGCTCGGCGTCTACATGGGCTCGTCGTATGTCAACGATTTTGACTTCAACAATCGCTCATATCGTGTTTATGTGCAGGCCGATCAACAGGACCGCATGCAGGCGTCGGACTTGAAGAAGTTCTACGTGCGCACGGGCTCAGGGCAGATGGTCTCACTCGACAATCTGGTGAAGATCGAGGAGTCCTCGGGACCCCAGGTCATCAACCACTACAACCTCTTCCGCTCTGCTGAAATCGACGGGCAAGGCCAGCCGGGCATAAGTTCTGGCCAAGCACTCTCCTCCATGGAAACGCTCGCGAAGAAGATCATGATCCAGGGTATGTCTTTCGAATGGACCGGCCTCTCGCTCGAAGAAGTTGAGTCGGGCGGCAAGGCGATCCTCATTTTCGGATTGGGCATACTCGTCGTCTATCTGACGCTCTCGGCGCAGTACGAAAGCTTTGCGCTGCCCTTCATCATCCTCCTGGCTGTTCCGATGGCGGTACTTGGCGCTCTGGCCGCCGTCGCCTGGCGCGGCTTTGCGGACGACGTCTACGTCCAAATTGGCTTGGTCATGCTGATCGGCCTCTCAGCGAAGAACGCGATTCTGATCGTCGAGTTTGCCGAGCAACTTCGAGAGCACGGGCGTTCTATCGTAGATGCGGCCATCGAAGCTGCTGAGTTGCGACTGCGGCCGATTCTAATGACCTCAATCGCTTTCATCCTCGGCGTGCTGCCGCTCGCGTTTGCGACGGGTGCCGGCGCGCTTGGACGGCGCTCAGTCGGTACCACAATCGTTGGCGGAATGGTGTTTTCTACCGTGCTGAATCTGGTCTTTATCCCGGTGCTTTATGTCATTCTCAGTAGCCTGCTCGCCCGCATCAAGCCAAGAAAGAGGCCTGAAGGCTGCCCACCAGAAGAAGAAGCCGCCGCCGTATCATCGGTAACAGTGTAAGGTGCCTGACGAGTATGTCCTAGGTCTTGATTATGAGACCTGGGTATTTGAGACAACGCTGCTCAATTCTCATTTGCCATATGATGAGCAATAATCCCGGGGCGAATGCGTCGGTAGACCTCCTCGGTCACCACGCCCTCCTGCAACAGGTCGAACTTTGTCCAATAAGGTCGAAACCGCACGATCCGCCCCGCCCAGCTCTCTGTCATACCGGGCACATGCATCAGTTCCGCAACACTTGCCCGATTGATGTCCACCAGGTCACCATGCGTTGAATCACTGCTTGCCGCACCACTGACTGCGCAAGCAAAGATCAGCGCCGCCAGCCACATCAGATTCCCTCTTCGAAAGTGCATAGGCCCATTCTGCGCCCGGCAGGTGAAGAAAGGCCAGCCTATCCCGCAACAAAATTAATCGCAATGCGTTTGACAAATCGGTACGCTTTGCTTAGGGTTATTTTTGAGATGCAGTTCCACCTCCATCATCGTCATCACCATCATCATGTGACGAACATGTCGGCGGACTGCTATGACCTGAGCTAATAGCCAGAATCAACAGCAGGATTGAAAACAGCCCGCCGGCGCCAGACGCCAGCGGGTTTTTACTTTTGCTGGCAGGTACAACCGGCGGCCTAACCCAGACCACATTGAGAGACGATCATGACGACCGCACCCCCTGAAATCGACGCCAACATAGACCCCAACTCTGAGCCTAAGATTGACTTTGCCAAGATGAATTTCCTCATCCCTGGCATCGTCCAGGATGCGAGCACCGGAGAGATCCTGATGCTTGGCTTCCTCAACCCCGTCAGCTATGCCAAGACACTCGAGTCCGGCTACGTCACCTTCTGGAGTCGCACTCGCCAGAAGATCTGGATGAAAGGCGAAACCAGCGGCAATCGCCTTCGGGTCGTCTCCGCAGCCACCGACTGCGACAACGACACCGTGGTCTTCAAGGTAGTCGTAGAAGGCGATGGTCTCGTCTGTCATGAAGGTACCGTCTCCTGCTTCACCAAACCAATTCCAATTCAAGCCCAAGCGCAGACCCTGGCAGTGGAAGAGGTTCAAAGTGGCAAATAAGATTCGCCTCGGCATCCCCAAAGGCAGCCTGCAAGACGCAACAATCTCTCTCTTCAAACGCGCAGGCTGGAACATCTACGCTGACGGCCGCTCCTACTTTCCGTCCATCGACGACAAAGAGATTGAGTGCATGTTGATTCGCGCTCAGGAAATGGCTCGCTACGTCGAACATGGTGTCCTCGATGCAGGCCTCACCGGTATCGACTGGGTCGTCGAGAGCGGCCTCAATGTCACCAGCATCACCTCTCTTACCTATGCAAAGCAGAGCCGCCGCAAAGTCCGATGGGTACTGGCAGTCCCCGAAGGCAGCGGTTTTGAAAAGGCAGAAGACCTCGAGGGAAAAACCATAGCTACCGAACTTGTTGGAGTTACGAAGAGTTACTTCGCTAACAAGGGAGTAAATGTCAAAGTTGAATTTAGTTGGGGGGCGACGGAAGTCAAACCGCCAATGCTCGCCGACGCTATCGTCGAAGTCACCGAAACCGGTAGCTCCCTCAAAGCCAATCGCCTCACCATCATCGACACCGTTATGGAAAGCGAAACGCACTTAATCGCCAGCCAGGCTGCAGCTAACGATCCGTGGAAGCGCGAAAAAATCGAGTCCATAGCGCTCATGTTGCGGGCCGCCATCGACGCTCAGGCGCAGGTCGGTCTCATGCTGAACGTGCAGCGACAACACCTGCAGAAGATCCTCGAAGTGCTGCCCGCGCTAAATTCACCAACGATCTCTGAACTGAGTAATCCTGCCTGGGTTGCAGTCAACACAATCCTCGAAGAACCCAACGTCCGCGACGTAATTCCACGCCTCAAAGCCGCGGGAGCCACCGGCATCGTCGAATATCCGCTGAACAAAGTTGTCTTGTAGTTCACCGGGATCGCCACAAATCTAAGTGCCCATCCTTGTCACGTTTTATGTGACAAGGATGGGACTAACAACTTCCGCTAGCTTGCCAACAGGATCATCCTCAATGCGACTCATCCGAACCACCGGCCGCAGCAGCAAACAAGCCGGAGCTCTTCTGGCCCAAATCGAGCGTCGCGGTGGTACATCACTCGACACCGTTCTGCCCGCCGTGCGCAAGATCCTAGGCGAAGTCCGCCAGCGAGGCGACGCTGCGCTGATTCGGCTTGCAGTCAAATTCGATAGTCTCGAAAGAAGCCAAAGCCTCCGAATCAGTCTCGAAGAGACAGCCAAGGCATGGCGAGACCTCGACCCAAGCCTGCAACGAGCCCTCGAAACCGCCGCCGCCAACATTCGCGCCTTTGCTGAGCGCCAGCTCCCAAAATCATGGCAATCATCTCCGCTCAAAGGTCTCACCACCGGCCAACTTGTTCGTCCCCTGGACTCTGTCGGCTGTTACGTCCCTGGAGGCCGTCACCCACTGCCCTCAACCATGTTGATGACAGTAATTCCCGCGCAGGTCGCGGGCGTTCATCGCATCGTAGTGGCCTCGCCCCGGCCGGCCGCTGAAACGCTGGCTACCGCACACCTGCTCGGAATCACGGAGTTTTATCGCATCGGTGGATCCCACGCGATCGCCGCTCTCGCTTATGGAACAGAATCAATTCCGCGAGTGGCCAAGATCGTCGGCCCCGGCAACCTCTACGTCACCGCAGCCAAGCGTGAGGTCGCGTTTGACTGTGCAATCGACATGCTCGCGGGGCCCACGGAAATTGTCATCACCAGCGACCTTGGCAATCCAGCCTCAATCGCTGCCGACCTCATCGCCCAGGCCGAACACGACCCAGAAGCACTCGCTATCTTCATCACCACCAAAGAATCCCTGGCCCGCGAAGTCATCGCAGAAACCAAACAGCGCAGCCGTCAAAATCCTGTCGCGCGACAGGCCCTCGCCAACAACGGCTATGTCTTCCTTGCTGCCACATCAGAAGAAGCGCAAGCTATCACCAACCGCCTAGCCCCCGAACACCTGACCGTCGATTCCGAAGCAGACCTCGCATGGGTTCGGAACGCCGGCAGCGTCTTCATTGGCCAACATTCACCGCAGCCCATGGGCGACTACATATCCGGCCCCAATCACACTCTGCCAACCGGGAGTATGGCCTCGGTGCGCGGCGGCCTAAGCGTCAACGACTTCGTAAAGCTCATCACGGTGCAGCAGTACACCGCCCAAGGCCTGGCACGGCTAGGACCACATGCCATCCGACTCGCCGACGCCGAAGGCCTGATCGGCCACGCCGAGGCCATCAGAACAAGAATCGGGCGCAAGTAACGACCCAGGTTCACTAACAAACGACCGAGGATTCAAATGCCTCTTACGAAATGCGAAATCCAACCCCGACGCCGCGTAGCCGCCATGCCGGAGTATCACCCGCCTCTAGGCAACCGCGATCGCCTGCGTCTCGACTTCAACGAGAACACCCTCGCCTGTTCCTCGGCTGTCAAAGCAGCTATCGAAAACATCACTGCCGCCGACCTCACCCGTTACCCCGAGCGCGAACCGGTCGAGGGTCTCGTGGCGCAGCACCTTGGCCTCGCCCCCGAGCAGGTAATCCTCACCAATGGTGTCGACGAAGCCATACACGTCCTTTGCCAGGCTTTTCTCGATGCAGGCGATGAACTGCTTCTGCCCGTTCCAACCTACACGATGTATGAAATCTACGCCTCGGCCACCGATGCCACCCTGCGCAAAGTGCAGGCCGATGCTGACTTCAATTTTCCATTCGAAAACCTTCTAGCGGCCATCAACCCGCAGACAAAACTGATCGCCATAGCCAACCCCAACAGCCCTACCGGCACCGTCGCCTCGCGCCAGCAGATTCTCGACATCGCCCAGGCCGCACCCAACGCAATTATCCTCGTAGACGAAGCCTACTTCCATTTCTATGGTGAGACCGTAATCGACCTTATTGGCAAGGTGCCAAATCTTATCGTTGCACGCACTTTTTCGAAAGCCTACGGCCTCGCCAGCCTGCGCATCGGCCTTCTCGCCGGCCCCGAACAATTGCTGCGCTGGGCCCGCCGCGTTCTGTCTCCCTATAGTGTCAACTCCATCGCTCTTGCGGCACTTACTGCTGCCATCAAGGATCAAAGCTATCTTGACTGCTATGTCAGTCAGGTCAAGCAGGCGCGCGCCGAATTTCTCAAAGGCCTCACGCGACTTGGCGTTCAATACTGGCCTACCGAAGCCAACTTTGTCCTCGCGAACATCGGCCCGTCGCACAAGCAATTTGTACAAGCCATGCGCGATCAGGGAATCCTCGTGCGCGACCGCTCCGCCGACCAGGGCTGTGACGGCTTGGTCCGCATCACCATCGGCACCCGCGACCAGATGCAGCAAGCGCTGGCTGCGATCAAGACTTTCATCGAATCAAAGCAATACCAGCCCGCTGGAGTCAGCCAATGACTACTTTCCGCAGCGCCGAAATCATCCGCCACACCACCGAGACGAACATCGAACTCCATCTCGTCATCGAAGGCAAAGGCCAGTACAAAGTGTCCACAGGTATTCGCTTCTTCGACCACATGCTCGAGCTCTTCACGCGCCACGGAGGCTTCGACCTCGACCTCGCCTGCCGGGGCGACCTCGACGTCGACCAGCATCACACCGTCGAAGACGTCGGCATCGCGCTCGGTGAAGCCTTTGCCCGCGCCATCGGCGATAAGCGCGGCATCAACCGCGCTGGGTACTTCCTCATGCCCATGGACGAAACCCTGGCCATCGCCGCCATAGACCTCAGCGGCCGCACCGCCTATGCCGTCGATACAAAGGTCCGCACCCGTCTCGTAGGAGACCTGCAATCCGAACTGGTCACAGATTTCTTCGAAGGCTTCGCCCGAGGTGCCCACGCCAACGTCCACGTCAAAACTATGTATGGCCGCAGCAATCACCACAAGATCGAAGCCATCTTCAAAGCCTTCGCCCGAGCCTTGCGCGTGGCCTGCTCGCGCGACACACAACTAGCCTAAATGCTGCCCAGTACCAAAGGTCTTTTATAGCCGCTGTCTTCCAGCCTCTGGCTCTCAGCTAGCGGCTAGCAATTAAGGGCCAGGAGCTTAGAGATGAACGTCACCGTAATCGACTACAAAGCCGGCAATCTTACCTCGGTAGTGAAAGCCCTGCGTCATCTCGGCGCCGAGGTCCTGGTCACTGACAGCCCCGAGCCACTGGCATTCGCCGAGATGATCATCCTCCCCGGCGTAGGCCACTTTGCCGCCACTCGCCGCCTCGACGAAACCAGCCTGACCCCTGCGATCAGTACCGCTATCAATCGCGGCACGCCATTCCTCGGCATCTGTGTCGGCATGCAGTGGCTCTACAAAGGCAGTACCGAAGCCCCAAATCAGCCGGGACTGGGTTACCTTCCATGGCAGTGCGACCGGTTCCCCGAAGGCTACGAAAAAGTCCCCCATGTAGGCTGGAACTCTCTCTCCGTCAATCCCTCGTCGCGCCTTCTGGCAGGAGTCGAAAAAAGTTCGTACGTCTACTTCACCCACGCCTATAAGGCCCCGCTATCGAGCGGAACGGTAGCAGTCGCGCGCT
>Ga0206896_1046_pt1 | contig 28751 bp, 20 predicted proteins | sample Alteio_BWOrgHeat_52_FD_152969 | JGI IMG/M metagenome (GOLD analysis project Ga0206896, IMG submission 152969) | Enriched cells from forest soil in Barre Woods Harvard Forest LTER site, Petersham, Massachusetts, United States -... | ecosystem: Environmental > Terrestrial > Soil > Temperate forest >... | reverse complement strand
GACATTTGCGGGCCGTCTCAGTGTGAAGCGACACCTTCGGGAACGGGGTTGGCGACAAACTTCGGCGTCTGCGCATCGTCGGCAAAGCGCCACGCCGAAAGATATGCCAGCTCGAGAATCCTGTGCATCTTCGGGTAGTCGATTTTCTCCGCGGTGTCGGTGATGTGATGGTAATCGGGATGGAAACCCGTGAACCACCAGAAGGCGGGGATATTCTTGAGAACAAAGGGGAATTGGTCCGATCTGAAGAACACGTTGAGCGCGGACTCGTGATCAAAACGGTCGTCAAGTTCGAGCCCGACCCGCTTGTTTTCTTCTTTCACGACGCGATCATAGTCGGGTGAGTAGAGCGCGCCGATGAGGTTGAGCCGGTTGCTCGTGTCAGCGGGAATCTGGATAAGGCCATCGGTCTGCGGGCTCGGTTTTTCGTCTCGGCCAATCATGTCGAAGTTAATCTGGGCCCGCGTTGTGGCCAGCGGCCGCAATGGATGCGCAGCCATCCAGTAGGCGCCGAGCAGGCCGCGTTCTTCGGAAGCAAACACAACGAAAAGGATCGAGCGTCGCGGACGCTTGCCGTTTGCCGCGAATGCGCGTGCCAGGTTGACCACGCCCACCGTGCCGGAGCCATTGTCATCGGCCCCATGCCAAACCTGCACACAGTCCGGCCCGGCTGGAGTAGGTTTTCCATTCTCGTCGATAGCGCCCTGGCCTGTCGTGCATGGAGCTTCGCCGTCGTGGTCATGATGTGCGGTGATGAGAATGGCCTCCGCCTGCAGCGACGGGTCGCTCCCTTTAAGCAACCCTGCCACGTTGCTCGTCGTGCCCCTTCGCTCGCTGACATTGAGCAGGTGCAGCGTCAGCGCAGTATCGGGCAGCGCAAGGCTGTGCGTCGTCAGGTCTTTGTCAATAGCCGATTGCAACGCGCTGGCAGTAGTGCCGGAAGTCGCGAGCAGTGCTGCGGCAACGGCATCCTGAACGATCACAGAGGGAATGTTGACTTCGTCATCTGCGATAGCCTGCGAGGGCAGCGGAGTGGCACGCGCGGCGCTGCCACCGATCCGAGCCGAGCGTTCCGCATTCGTAAGGTGCTTGCGGTTAGGTTCGGCAACTGTGACAAGCGCGAGCGCACCGTGAGCCTGAGCGTTTAGCAGCTTCACGCGTGTGGTGGCGTAACGCGTGTTTCCTGTTCCATTGAAGATGGAGCGCGGATCATCCTCCTGTGGCTCGTGGTCAAAAACGAGAACAATCTTTCCCTTCGCGTCGATGCCCTTGTAGTCGTCATAGCCAAGCTCAGGAGCGGTGATGCCGTAGCCTGCGAACACCACTGGCGCAGAAAGGTCGACCGTATGCTTGAACAGGCCCAGCGCTTCAGGCGAATGCCACACAGTCGACTGACCACCCCTGGTCAACGTGATGCTGCTGGCAGCTCGGTCGGGCCGATATTCGACAAGTTCAAAGCTTTGCAGATAGCCCGGCTTGCCCGCGGCATCCACCGCGAGAGGCCTGAGACCGGCCTTGGTGAACTGATCCACGATCCACTGAACAGCCTTGTCGTCTCCGGGCTGCAGGCTCATACGGCCGGCAAGCTTGTCAGACGCAATGTAAGCCAGATCCGAACGCAGCTTAGCTTCATCGAGCGCAGCGTAACCCTTGCGTTCATCTCGTGGAACAGAAGCAGTCTGACACTGAGCAAGCGTGCACGACGCTGCGAAGAAAAGGCCAGCGAACAGCGGCGGAGAGAGCTTTGACATGCACCCTATACTAGGACCATTTGGTCAATGCGCAAAGAGATTTGCACTCACTCATGTCTGAAGCGAAGTTGTCAGTTCGTACTAGCCACGATTGCTGGAACAGCGGGCGGAATCACGCTAACGGGCAAGCGGCGAAAGAGAATGGCCGCGATAACCGCCAGAGCCGCGATGACCGCCAAAACCGGCGAATATCCAAAGCGAGCAAGCGCTGCTCCCGCTGCTGCAGACGCCGCAACCTGAGCGCCGGAACTGACAAAGAAAGTGGAAGCAGACGCCCCATTGTGCTCGCTCGACGGAATGCGATCCATCAGCAGGCTATAGATGCCCGGTTCATTCATATACTGCGCAGACATATAGATCCAGTACATCCAAGCGGCTTGTGTCGCGCTATGCGAAAGGGCCAGCAGACCCAGCGAAGCGGCTGTCGCAAATTGGGTAAGCATGATGCCGGAAGGTATCCCAAAACGGCGGAAGAGCAACGGTCCGCAAAGAATTGCAGCGAACTGAACCAACTGTGAAATCGAAAATATTGATCCCATTCGTTCCAGCGACAGCCCAAGGTGGTGCACGAAGAAGACCGTTGCGAACTGTGGAAACGCTCCGGTGACCAGGCACCAGGCAGCCATCGCGGGAAGGAACCGGCGAAGGAAAGGGTTAGACCATCTGGGAAGCGTGACGCTCGGCGCCGTAACGTATCGAGGCATACGCGACAGCGGAACAAGCATCAACGCAGCGATGCCACAACCGGCCAACAGCGTGATTCGTTCGGCCTGAATCGACGTAACTACAGCGAAGACGCTTGCACCTCTATCATGACTCATCATCATTGCCGCGTAGACCTTCGAGATCCATCCCGGCAGATGACTGCTGAGCAAACCACCCAGTCCAGCCATTCCAATTCCCGAGGAAAACACGAGGCTGAAAGCGAAAGGTCGTTGCCCTTCGGTGGTGAGTGCCGCAACCGCGGGAGAAAGACAAACGCCCCAGGAGCAGATAGTCATTCCAGCCAGGAAGGCCATGCAAAGCTGCGCGGGCTGCCACACGACGCAACTGCGCAATACGGTGAAAATGACGCAGCAAACCATGCTGCACATGAGCGTTCGACGCAGGCCAAAGCGTTGTGCAAGCACCCCAGCCGGTATGGTGCCGACGATCCCTCCTGCGGCAGCCAGACCACCAATGATGCCCAGCGAACGCTCTGTATAACCAAAATTGAGCAGGTAGAGATTGAAGAGAAAAAAGAAGATCGAGAAACCAAAACTAAAACACAGCGAAGCGCTGAAGAAGAGCCAGAAAGCGCGGCCCGGTGCATTCTCAATCCAGCCACGAACGCGCACACTCACCCTACCGCTGAAAGATGCATGATCCAATGCCGAGAAAGACGTCATACCTGCCGCACAGCTTCGCGCGCGAGCGAATCAAGACATTCAATTGCGGGATGCAGGTCGCTGTAATGCAACTCAAAGCTCTGTGTGTGGACAAGATGTTGAATGCACGATGAGTAAAACTCTTCCATTTCGCGGCCGAGCCCTTCGCCAACCTTGAGGCGTTGCATTGCGGTCTCCGTGGGGATTGGAATCAATTCCGGAACAGCGATGGGCTCGCGCTTAAGAAACACCATGAAATGGACCTGCGCCTCATCCACAGAGACTACATGAGGAAGCAGCTCCGCGATGGGTATCTCAATCGACGGCTTGCCTTCCGCCCGCGGGGTCAGGCCATAGCCGACGAGTTCAGGAAAGAGCGTCCTCGCCGTAGGTCGAAATCGAACCTGATGCGAGCTTCCAAGCACGTGCGGTGGATTCGCGTCGCGAATAAGATAACTGGCGTCGTCCGAAGTGTAACTCCATCCAGCACGTGCGCAGGCGTAGGCCAACGTTGATTTACCGGTACCGGAGTCCCCGCAAAGCAACATCCCCTGCCCATGTCTACTGACACAGGCCGCATGCAGCGGCGTTACAAAGGAGGTTGAGATCGAGAAGAGCGCTGCAACCTCAATGAAGTGATAGCGAATGTAACTTTGATACATCAACGTTGAGCGACTTAACCAGATATGAGCCACTCGGTTCCTGATATCGCAGACAGCGTGATTGTGAAAGTCGGCAACAACCGTCAACAAGTGTCCTCGAAGCCTCACCAATGGCGAAGGAGGGCAATCGCTATCCTCACCATCGGTAATGCAGACGTATATCTGAATGACAGGCGTATCCTCCCTTGCGCGAGAGTGACCCCAGCTGGCATTGGCTGCTTCGATAATGGCTTCATGATTGGTGATGATCTGAATGGGAAAGCCGAGCGGATAAAACATGCGCACGAGAGGCAGAGGTGTGTTCGAAAGCAGCGTCTCGCTCTGCGGCAGCGCTTCAGTCGTTGTTGTAGTGTCCGGAGTCATCAATACCTTTCTGGTTCGGGGTGCACATTTCGTACTTCGCATCCTTCGTGCTGCAGCCTCACCGATACCGAGACGATTAGGGGTTAGAGTTCATTTGCTCGATCTTTCCGATCGCCCAATCAATCAAGGGCTTGCTTTGTGGATCCGTAAGTTGGAGTTGATGAAGCGGCGACAGTGAATCGCGATCCCCTTGCCACGCCAAGATCCTGATAATCCTCTGCCGTGCCGCCGGCTCAGCAGTATTTAGCGATTGACGCAAAGCAGGCAGCACCGCCTGTCCTGCCTTGACCAGCGCCCACTCCGCGCGATTCGCTACTTCCGTATCCGAGGAGCTGAGATTGGCGAGAGCCAGCTCCGGCTCAGTCTCAATACGATCCCAAAGCTGATAGCCCGACACCAACGCTGTGACCTGCGAATAATCCTTCACCGAGCGAAATGCCTGCGCCGCGAGTGAATGCAGTGCGTTCTGCGAAGAAAGGTACTCAAGCGACTGGATCAGCTTCATCTCTTCGCGGTAGTTTTCAACAATCGGCTTGATCTCGCTCTCAGTCAGCCTGGGGCTTCCGCGTCGAACATAATCTTCGTTTTCGTGCGCAATTCCGTCTTCCTCGCTCTTCAGGAGATTGGGAATTTCATTTGCTGCCACTTCGGGATGATGGCTCGCGAGCGCCAGCGCGGCGGCTCCGCGAATGGTTGGAATCGAACTGGATAGAAAGGGCACAATCCGTTCCGCCGGCACGTCGCCAAGGCAGCGGCTGATGGCCCAGAGCGTAACCTTGATAACTTCGTTGTCCGAGTCATTCAAGAGCGTCAGCAGTGCTGCGACGGCACCGGGAGAAGCAGAAGTTCCTAGCATGCCAAGGGCCCAGGCCGCGTTCTTTCGCGCCGTTGTTTCATGCGCAGAGAGTGCCTCCACAAACACCAGAGAGGGTGTGGCAGGACGAGAAAGAACCAAGGCAAGTGCCGCAGCGTGTGAGATGCGGTCATCCGAATCATGAAGCAATCGCTCGAACACACTCTGCGTAGGAAAACCCGTGTAACGGGATAACTCAAGAATCGCGCGTTCACGGTATACGGTGGCGCCGCTACAAGTCGCGCGTACCAGCGATGCAACCTTCTCTTCGACAGGACGGCCAAGAGCATCTGCCCCCAGCCGAGGATAGTCAACGTTAATAGCATCGACTCCAGATGCCACCGCTGCCCGCATCAAATCAAGATCCATTTCGTGCGCGTTGGCCGAAAAGTTCGCAACAACGAATTTGCCTTGCTGATGCAGCCTCGCGACGTTATCCGAAGCTACGCCGGGCTCCACCCAGGCTGAGGGATCTGCATTGGCCTTGGGATAAAGAGCAGGAATATCACTCCACTCGCCCCCAAAAATGACCCGCTCCAGCATTCCCTCCTGGTGCAGAGCAGCGATAATTAGTGGCCCTATATTAGGCGTCTTGATGTCGAGATAGAGGCCGATGTTTTGTTCGCGCGCGACCCGCAGAGCATCGACAAACAGGGGAATACTCATATGCGCGAAGCGCTGCCCCATCCACCCGCCCGTGTCGAGCAGCTTCAGCTCATCGTAGGAGGTAAGTTCCACATTGCCCATGGAAGGCGTGAGCCGCTCAAGGAAATCATCATGGTTGAGTACGAGCTGTCCATCGAGCGTGCGCCGGATGTCGATCTCGACGACGTTGCAGCCCATGCGTGCGGCGAGTTCAAGCGACTCCAGTGTGTTCTCGGGCATGTCGCGATTCGCGGTGCGATGACAGATCAACTGCACTTTGCCCCGCTGAAGAATTCCCCCGCGCAGTGGAGTCACCGACAGGATTGCGAGCACGCCCAGAGGCATGAATACTGCAAACGAAATTCGCCACCGAGATGTAGTTCGCAGATTCATGGTTGGCCTTCGACGACCTTTCGACTTAGAAAACAATCTTTGCAGCGAATTGGATAAGGCGTGGATTGGTGGCTGCCGACGTGATCCTGCCAAAGGAAGCACTGGCCGTCGGAGTCGGGTTATTCGGATCGCCGTAGCCGAGGCCGGTGTTAGGGTTGCTGAACTGCGGCGTATTCGTCAGGTTGAAAAATTCTGTACGAAAGCGAAATCCGATCCTCTCGGTTACAGGGAAGAGCCGCTCCACAGCGAGATCGATATTGTGTTGCCCCGGTCCGCGAACAATACCCACGCCGCTATTACCAAAGTCCTGGTCAGCAAGACTCGTGCCATGCGGCGCCTCGGGCGCGCGTGTGAACCCGCCTGCATCGAGGTAGGATCCCTGCACGCGCGAAAACAATGAGCCGCGTGTTGAAACACTGCGCCCGGATAGCTGCGCCCGCGTCTCGCCCGGCAGATTCCCATACACCGAGCCGGCGTTGAAATCGACAATCGTAAGCGGATTGCCGGACTGCACCAGGCCAATGCCAGAGAACTGCCAGTTCGTCATTAGTAGCCGAGCAGGTTTCGCCATTGAAGCAAACTTGGGCGCAAACCAAGTGAAGCTGACGACCGCGCGGTTCGTCCGATCATCCCCTGCCGGACCGTAGGACGTGCGTAAGTCACGCTGATCGTTGGTGGGTAACTGCAATTCGTAAAGATCCGTTCCACCTTCTCCGTTCACCTCGTCGAGATTCTTTGACCATGTGTAACTCGCCTGTATCTGGAAGCCGTGCGCCATCCGCCGCGTGAGGCTGCCTTGTAGCGAGTTGTAATTAGCAATGAAATTCGAAACCGTGAACAGCGAGCCGGGACTCACACCCTGGATCGGCAAGCGGGCAATCACGTTGTTGATTGAGTTGGTCGTCTCTCCGTTAATCGGATTCTCCGGGCTCGCCAGAAGAGACTGGTCGAACTCAACCTGCCCCGATCGATGCGAAGAGTGCGTGCCGACATACCCAAAATCAAAAACATAGTTACGGCCAATCGCGTATTGGATATTGAGGTTGTACTCCTGCGTTTTGCCGTCCGTGATATCCGGATCGATGCCCTCAATGAACGGAAACGAATCAGGTGTACGCGGCGTGAAGACCGGATAACTTGAGTAAGGTAGCACCAGTGGAACGAACGGACTCTCCAGCGTAGCCGGAGCGTTGGGTGTACCTGAAATGATCTGAAAAGTAGCAAAGGGAGGCTGGCTCGCGAGTTGTTCCTCCAGATTGCCCGAGTGCCTGTCGAAGTAGATGCCATAGCCGCCGCGAAGCATAAGTATCGGAGTGTTAGTCATCTGCCACGCGAAGCCAAGTCGCGGCGACACGTCACCATGTGGCGTCTTCCATAGCCCGGCATACGAAGTCTTCAACAGTCCCTGCGGTACAGTTCCCGAATAGTTCGCAGGCAGCGTGTATCCGCTGTAAGTTCCTTCATCTGTAACTTGCCCTACCGCAGTGTTCGCATTGAAATTCGCAAGCCGGCCGTCGATTTCAGTAGGAGCACCGAATATCTCATAGCGCAGGCCGGCATTCACAGTAAGCCGCCGGGTCAGTTTGATATCGTCCTGGGCAAAGCCAGCGAAGTCGGTATAGCGCGTATCTCTGCGAAAGATGCCACCGCCCGCCATGCTTTCCGTCACATTGCTCAATCCGTTGGGACTGTTATTCTGGGCTGCGCTCATTCCAACAAGAAAATCGCCGAAGGTGTTGATATCCAGCAAGCCATCGCTAACGATTGGGGCATTCTCTGCAACCTGATGCCGCTTGAACTCCACGCCGAATCGCGAGTTGTGCCTGCCGTGCGTGAGCGAAGCCGTATCCTGCCAGATAAAAGAATTCGTCACCTGCCATTGACCCGGAGTGCCTGCATCGCCGATCGTGAACAATCCATCGATCGTCACCCCAGGAGCGACGATCGTCGGTCCCACGGCGCCCGTCGGAGTTCCCATGCCGATATCCGATGCAAGCAAAGGACTCTCCACCGCCGACAGCCCATCAAAACGCATGAATCCAAAGCGAGCGACGTTCAGAAGGTTTGAATTGAAAACATGCGTGTCACTCAGCACAAACATGGTGTTACGATCCAACTCGTCCGTGCCCCAGCCCGGAACGTTCGCTGCATTCGGCGAAAACGGTTTTGTGGTTGGCGCGCGCGCATAAAAGAAACGTCCGGCAATGGTATTTTTCGCGCTGAGCAAGTGATCGATATCCACAGTGGCTTGATCTTCCCGATAGTGTGCGGGAATCGCAAATGTTGATTGGCCCACAGGCAGTTGGTCAGGATCGCTCACCGGCACCACCGTCTGTGGACTGGGCACTGCGAATTGCCCGTTGGGCAGCTTCGCATTCAGAATCGCCAACGCCACAGGGCTGATGTTCGAACCGTCACAAGCGACCTGAGTTCCGCCCGCATGAGTAAGATATCCCGACGCCGGTTGCCCCGAACCATTGAGGTGTCCGGCCGGGCAAAACTGCGCGCCGAGCGTTCCTGCAGTACGATCTGAAGTCAACAAAGGCAGAGTCGATGTTTCCTTGCCTCCTAGGCCATTTATTTCCGCGAGCCCCTGATACGCAACAAAGAAGAAAGTTTTGTTGCGCAGAATGGGTCCGCCGACTGCACCGCCAAACTGGTTCTGCTTCAGATCGGGTCTCGGTTGTCCTGCGTTGTTGAGAAAGAAATCATTGGCATTGAAGATGTTGTTGCGCAGAAACTGCCACGCGCTGCCGTGAAAGCTGTTGGTGCCGCTCTTGCTGACAAGGTCGACGTTCGCTCCCGATCCGCGCCCGTAGGCCGCATCAAAGTTCGCCGTCTGTACTCTGAACTCTTCAATCGCATCCGGCGCAGGAATCGCAGTACCCACTTGTTCGCTGGCGTTCGCCGCGGAATTCTCTGCCAGATTATTTGCGTCAATACCGTTGAACTGGATGTTGTTGGAAAGTGGAGTTGCGCCTGTAGCAGCTACGTTCTCAGTTCCGCGGCCGAGCTGCGCTGCATTCGGCAGATCCACGATAACCCCGGGTGAGAGTCCGAGGATCTGTGTGTAGTTGCGGCTCGATAACGGCAGCGCTTCGATGGCCTCTTTGTTGACAACGCCTCCTATCGTCGAACCCTCGGCATCCACCACTTCAGTCTCGGCACTGACCTGAGTGGTGACGTTTGCGCCTGCGACAGCGAGCGTTACGTTCAGCGAAACAGTCTCGCTGACCGTCACTTTGACCCCTCGCGATACGTTATCTGAAAAGCCGGACCCTCTTACCGTAACGGCGTAATTCCCCGGCGGCAGCAGAGGCACATGAAACACACCCTCAGCATTTGTCGTTACCAATCGCGAAACATGTGTTGCCTCATTCACGGCCTCAATCCCGGCACCTACTACAAACCGAGCTGAAGGGTCATAAACAGTGCCTGAAATCGCCCCCGTGCCAGGAGTCTGGGTCAAGGCATTGCTCATCAGAAACAGAGAACATATCACCGGGATAATGAGATAAAGCGTTGAGATGAATGCACGGACTTGACGCATCGGGTGTATGAGTTTCACGTTGCACGTCCTTAGAAAAATAAGGTCCGACCAAGGCTAGTGTAGGAAGAAACAAAGCCTCGGTTGTCAGCGAATTGTCAACGTTTCTTCACGATTTGACCGCAGCATTATGCGTACCCATCAGGGCAAAATACGTCGACGGCATACGGCCGTAAACCATAGAGCGCGTCCGCAGTCGCTGCCATAGAGCAAAGTCTTCGAGTCTGCTTCCCACGCAGGTTCTATCTGGTTGCATGGCGCGGTCGTGATACGTTGCGTCTTGCCTGTAGCCAGCGAGAGTAGCCATAGATTCCACGCGCCTTGTTGGAACCGACTGAAGGCGAGCCATCGCCCATCCGGAGATACCGCCGGGTAGCGCGCCTCGCCAAGCGCGAGCCTCTGGACAATCCCGTTCCTATCAACACGGTAGAGGTCCGGAGCATAGGTCTTCGTCGATGCGGAAAAAATAATGGATCCGTCCCGCAGCAAGGTCATCTCGTTGACGTTCATCGAAGACGATGTGATTTGCTGTTCATAACTCGCTTGCAGATCCAACCGGCGAAGATATATCTGATTGCGACCCTCGACTTCGCGCAGGTATCCGAGCGAGTGTCCGTCTGCGGAAATCGCAGGAGACTGCGCGCCCTCGATCCGAAAAATTTGGTTGGAACGAGACTGTAGGAGAGAATTCTGCGTCACACTTTCGATCCATCCACCATCCGCGGGCTGGCCGGCGACGAAGGCATGCGAAAGCTGATCCTCGCGCGTGTCTTCAACAAACACAGCTGAGTCAAGAACAGATGACTCACTAGCAAATGAGTTGTGCGTTGTCGCCTCGCGATATCCATCCGGCATAAGTGCGATGAAATGAACTCCGTCGTCTGAGCTTTGTGGTTGCGCTGCAAGCAGAGACTGCTGCGGCATGGGCAGGCGATATTGGTAGTCGGCAAAGAGTCCCCATTGATGCTGCAGGCCAAGCGCTGCACTCACAATGCACATCGCTGCCAAGGCCATCTTCCAACGCAATGCGTGCACATCCCGATCACCCGCAGACAGTCCTCTCAGCACATAAGCACTCACCGCGGTCAGCAGCATCATGGCGTAAAGGCGAGGAACATGCAGAAGCGCGAACAGCCCATCGACAGAGTCAGTGTTCCAGCCGGGATAGCCCACAGCCAGATACAATGCCGCAACGATCGCCAGAAGTTTGAACCGACGTGCCTCTACAAGATGCCCGATCAGAATCGCAGCCGGAAGTATCAAAACAGTGAAGTGATAAGAAGCAGGCAGCGGAGTGATCGTAAGTGTCGCGAGTAGAAGCGTCGCCCACTCAAGCGAAATTCGTTGACGCGCCAATGCATCCTGGATATCGGTTCGCGTGACTCGGCCAATCAGCAGCACAACCGGAGCAAGTATCGCCATCTGCAGCAGCGGATGCAAAATTGCAAACAGCCATGGAACGGCGAAAGCCGGATGCGGATTCCACTGCGGCTCATAGATAAAAAGCCGATGCAGCAGGGAAGAGAAGGAAGAGCTGGCTAGGTTGTACGGGTCCAGGCAATCACCGCGCAGCGTCCAGGGAAGAACCTCGAAAATATAGATACGGTGCAGGCTCCAGCCAAAGACCGCAATAGATAAGAGCGCAGCGAAGACGCACGTGAATGCACAGGCGACCAGGGATCGCCACTCCTTTTTTCGAAGAAAATAGAAGCACAACAGCACCGGAAAAACCTTGACCGCGATACCGATACCCACGAGCGATCCGGCAATGGCACGTTTCTGTCGCAGGCAGGCCCAGCAAGCCGCAGCGAGAATGAAAGGCAGCACAACATAGTACTGGCCATAGAGAAGATTTCTATGCAGAGGAAAACTGATCTCTATAAGAATGCCGATTTGCGACAAAGTAAGGCCGGTGATCGATCTGAGCACAAACGCAGAAGCAATAAGAAGCGCGAGATTAACAGCAAGCCAAACGCGCTTAGCCACCAGTGGAGGCATCCTCGTAATCGGCCACATCGCAAGAGTTGAAAATGGTGTGATCGGAACCAATCCGATGACGCGTTGATCGATATCACGATGGTCTTTCTGTCGTTGCAGCCAGAGCCATTCGTAGGCGCGTGATGGATCCGTGCCTTCATGTACGATGCGCGCAGCCAGATAGTAGTTTGGAAAATCGGTGTTAAGCGTACCCCAGGCACGCGGCAGCGTATGAAGGAAAAGATACGCCGACGCGATTGCAAATACGGCATACTCCGCGATTCGCAATGCGCGCGCGTGCTTCAGTTTCTGCATCATGGTTCGCTGAATACTTGCGGTTGCACAGTGTGCGGTTGGATTCGCTGCTGTGGCGTATAGCTCTTCAGGCCCGTTAGTTGTAGGAATGCGTAGAAAAGAAACAATGGGTTGTTTCGCATGTAGCGCTTCCACAGGTGCTTCGGGTCCTGTAGAAGACGATGCAGCCACTGGAGCCCCGCCCGCTTGATCCAATCCGCGCAGTCCGTGATGCGGCCTGTATGAAAGTCGAATGCCGCGCCGACACCAAACATCAGCGTCGTGTCGAGCAGCGGAAGGTACTGCGCCATGAAGAACTCCTGCCTTGGGGTGCTGATCCCGACCCAGATAATGTCCGGCTGAGTACGCTTGATCATGGTGCGAAACTCCTCATCCTGTTCCGGCGACATCGGTCCAAAAGGAGGCGTGTATGTCCCGGCAATCTTGAGTTCGGGGTAGCGAAGCATCAGCTTGTCTCGAAGTTCTGCAGCGATGCCTTCTTTGCCGCCAAACAGAAAATGTGTGCGTCCTCGAAACTCATCACGGCTGAGTACTTCGAGCATGAGATCAGGCCCAGCGATTCGTTGCATGTCAGTGTGCCCTTGATGGCGCCCCATCCACACTGTAGGCATTCCATCGGGCACAGTCAGTTCCGCGTTTGCGATTGCTTTCGCAACCGCTGGATCTCGCTGGCACTCCATGACACCATGCACGCCGACGAGGCACACGTAGCCCTTGCGTCGAACTTCTAACGCGTGAGCGATGCGAGCGAGAACCTGCTCCAGATTGAAGGCGTCAATTTCGACGCCAAGCACGTTCGCTTTCGATGATTTATTTGAGGTGCTCAACGGAGCCCTCTCTTTCTGATGAAGACAAGGAATTTACGAGGCCACGCAATGCGTTGGTGGAAGATTGCTTGCGTTGTTCGTGGTAAAGATCGAGGTACTTGTCTGCAATTCGCCCTGCCGAAAAGCGTTCTGTATCCACGGGGCGAAACTTGAGATCTTTTCGTGCCAGGCGAATGGCATGCACAAACGCATCCTCCGGCGACGGCTGCAAGTCGGCGTAATGGCAATACGATCCCCCGACCTCACGGAATGCGGGGATATCCGAACAAACCACGCGGCAATGATGCAGCATCGCCTCAGCCACGGGGAGCCCGAAGCCTTCAATGATTGATGGCGCAAGCAGAAGCTCAGCATGCTTGTAACACCATTGCAACTCGGCATCTGAAACTCCATGCAGAAAAACGACGCGACCGGACAGTCCGCTGCTCTCAACAAACTGTTGAATGCGCGCGGTCTCCGGCCCTTCGATGCCGATAAGCACAAACAAGGCGGTTCGATCGACCTCCTGGTTGTGCAGCAAGCGATGAAAAACACGTAACGCAAGAAGGATGTTCTTGTTGCGGCGATGCTGCGCAACGCAGAGCAGAAAAGTCTCTCCATTCCAACCGGGCAATGGACTTCTGGCCGCCATGAGCGGACCAGCCTCCACGCAATTCGAGATGGTCAACGCCTTCTTCACGACGGCAGGTTTCGCGTAATGTCTTAGTTGTCGCAGCGTACTGTCGGAGACGCACGCAATTGCATCGGCAGCGCGCAAGCATTGCTGGAGCACCATCCTGTTGAATAGCACTTTGGGAAAGCCGAAGTTACCCGGTATGTCATAGGGATAGAGATCGTGCAGCGTTACCACTGTCGAGCAGTGATACGCACGCCGCTGCAAAGGGATTGGATAAGCCAGATGAACAATGTCCACCTCAAGCAAAGCTGCCAACGCAGGGAGCTTCCTGTAATACCACAGATTCCGTTCAATCGTGCCCCGACCAATGTCGACAGTATGAATGTGGAGCCGCTGATCTTCATGGGGCACCACTCCGCATATCGACTCGTACTGCCACTCTGCAAGCACAAGGTGCACAGCCTCCACATCAACACGCGTGAGCAGGCAGCGCGCCAGGTTTGCTGCATGGCGTGAAACACCCGACAAGTGCGTTGTTGACGAGACCACAGCGATCAGCACATTCATCAACAGGCAACTTTCAATGCGAGAATCAAAACGACGACTGCGATGCGATAGCCGGGCACTGCGAACCCGGACGGACTACAGTAAACGATCATGCGCGGACCTCCTGCGATTTCGGCGGCCAGGCAAATTGCAAACAGACACGCTCATCAGCGACAACATTGGTGACATAAGCTCTCATCGCGCACCTGCACGTCGCCAGGAAATGCGATGAAACCGATTCGAAATCACAGCCGCAACTTCGTTAACGAATTGTTTGCGCGGATCGGAGATGCTTACCTGCATCCACAAACTGCGAACGATTATGAAAGTTGACGCACACAAGAACGTGATGAACGTGAGTGCAAGCATGACGATGAGGCGCGGCGGGAAAGACTTCTTCTCCGGCACCAGTGGCGCATCCAGAACGTTGACGACCGGCGTGTCCTTTGCCTCTTCAATGCGGGCCATCTCGTACTGCTGAGAGAGAAGCTCATAGACCGTCTCCTGGATACGAACGCGCCGATACAAATTGGCATAGGGAACAGCCAGTCGTGGCAGCTGTCGAAGCGACGGATATGCCTCGCTGCCATCCTTATCCGAACGTGTCGTTGCTATCCGCGAGCCTTCCGCACTGCTTCCATTTACCTTTGCCACTTCCTTTTGCAATCCTGCGATGCGCGCTTTTGCGGCGCGAACGCGAACATTTTCTGCCCCGTATATCTGTTCCAGTGAGTCCAGTTCAGATTGCGCTACGATGAGCTCCCCCTCCAGCTTCGCAGCCACGTCAACCATCGCGTGCGTTTGTTCCTTGATGTCGAGCGTAGTGTTAACGCTCGAAAAGTCACTGAGAGCCTTTTGCGCGGATTGCAGCTCTTCCTGCACGCTCACCAAACGTTTTTCAATGAACTCGCGCTCACGATGCGCAGAAGATACATTCGACGTTGTGATGATGCGATTCAATTCCTCGAGATATCCCTGAGCGATCGCCCGTGAGCGTTCAGGATCAGTGTCAGTGAACGTAAGAGTAATTACTCCGCTCTTCTTGTCATCTACGATGACGGTATGTTTCGTCAGGTACTTTACAGTATCGATGCGGTAGCGCTTGTGATAGGCCTGCTGAAGATTAAAGCGGTCGATGAGCCGATCGCTCACCGTGCGACTGCGAAGCAGATCCATAAACAGCGCGCTCGATGTTCGTTCGCCGAGCAGGCTGCCGGCAAGTCCACTCAGGCCAGCGAACCCACCCAATGAGCGGCCTGCAAGCGCCGCAATCAGCGCGCTGCTTGAGCCGCCCTGATCCGGCGGCATCAGTCGCGCAACAGACTCGTATTGCTTTGGCAGCAAAAATGCAATAGCTGCGCTAACAACGAGCGCGATGGCGACGACGCGAAAGAGCGGCCGGCGATGCATCCAGAGCAAATTCGCATTCGTCACCCAGTTAATCTGGGCTCGGCTCATCTGGGTATCTGCGCTGATAGCCTCGGCAACCGATTCAGACGAGATGTAATCTAACTCAGCCATAAGCTGCTCCTCTCGCAGAACGGGGCACAGCAACGGAAAGGCGAAGAGAGATTGTTTCGAACGCAAGCCGCCAATCGCAGATCGTGAACAACCGGGTTGTGAAAACGCGATGGCATTCGAATCCTCAGAGATGCCGCTTCAAAAGAGCCCGGCAACTGCCGCAGTGAATGCGATGGAAGACGAAATCTGCGCGACCGTGAGCAGATTGCGCCAGAAGACTGAGCCGCTGATGATCTTCTGCGGCACCACCACAACGTCGCCAGGCTCAAGTTTGGTTGAGAGCACGTTGCTTCCGAACTTCTCACCAGACCGCCTGCCTACGACGGTGCCATTCGCACGAATAACAAAGATCTCTTTTCGATTTGCGACTTCGTTGGCGCCCCCGGCGCGTCGCAGGTACCATTCAGCGTCCTTGCCGGGAACGAAAGTGATCGCAGACGCGTTATAGACTTCTCCACTCACCAGCACAAAACCCGGACGCTTCGGAATCGTGAGCACATCACCACTGCGCATTTCAATGTCCGCAGGTGTGTTGGCCCAGCTATCGATGTCGCTGCTGACATGAATTACCAGCCGTCCGCTTGCCGGCTCACTGCGCAGGCGCTGCAGCACTTCAGCCTGCTGCTGCTGTGCCGCCTGCATATTGACAGCTTGATCCTGACTATTCAGGCTTGGCGCGAGTCGCGCCGAAGCTGCGTTTGCTTCGATTTGACGAATGAGTTCCGCGCGGCTTTTCTCTTCAAGTTCGCGGACCTGCGTTCTTATAAGAACCGCGCCGGTCGGATAAGCGCTATCACGAAATCCCCCGGACCTGCGCAGCACAGAGCTAAGTCGCTCCCCGGCCTGCAGGCCATAACTCCCGGGATAGGTGACCTCACCCTGCAAAGATATCGATGCTCCGATATCTCCCCAACCGGAGATTTGATGAATGGTAAGTACATCCCCCGGCTTCAATGGAACATCCGCACCGGAGTTGACCCCGCCGTTTACTGCGGCGCCAATGCTGATCGGCTCGCGCTGGCTCACGACGCTCTTCTGATCCTGCACCGTATAACTTGTCAGGTCAGCGCTCTCTAGCAACGCATCCCGCTTGAAGCCGCCTGCCATTCTGACCAGTTGCGCCGCGGTCATCCCTTCCGACAATGCATATGCTCCAGGGCGTTGAACTTCGCCTCGAATCGTCACTTGAGGTGAGTCAAGTTCGTATCGTCCGAAGATGCGAACCGTATCGAACGGTTGCAACGCGATGCGGTTATTTCCGATAAGCACATCGGCAACATCGAACTGGATCGTGACCGGATGCAGGTCTGGTGGGATAAGTCGCACAATGTCGCCTTTTGCCGCGGGCTCCGGAAGCAGGTCCTGATAACTCCGGATAACATCGTTGAGCTGCATACCCTCGTGGTACGCCTGTTTGCCGGGACGAACGACATGTCCCTGCAGATAGACAGCGCTTTCGCTGTAAGGCAGAATCGCCGAGACATGGATGCGATCACCATCCTGCACAGAAAAAGCTTGCATCGCTTTGGCGATGGCGTCTGGAGCCGCAGAACGAGGAAGGTCGAGGTTGACCGTCTGCCGTTGTTGATTCTGCTGAATACGGTTGACAGTGATCTGATTCAAAGCAGCCGCAACAGTAGTTCCACCCGCGTCCGCAAGCACGTCTGAAAGACTTGCCGGTCCTTTCAATTCATAAATAGCCGGGCGCTTGACCATTCCTGAAACGGCGACCTGCCGCCCCGCAGGAGGAACCAGTAGCGTGTCGCCAGGTTGAAGCCGCTCGTCATCCATGCGAACGCCGTGTAGCAGAAAATCATAGAGGTCCACTTCGTGAACGAGTTGTTTGCCACGCAGATGACGCACGATGCGCAACGAGCCCACGCTTGTCGGCCCTCCCGCAGCATAGAGCGCATTCAACGGCGTCGACAGCGAACTGAGATCGTAAGCCCCGGGGCGCTGCACATCCCCCACCACATACACGCGCACAGTGCGCAATCGAGCGATGGCTACATCGACGTGAGCGTTGTGGTACTGCTGCGTCAGCGTCGCCACGATTGCGGATTGAGCCTGTCGCAGCGTCAATCCAGCCACCACCAGCGGGCCGGCCTCTGGCAGGATGATCTTGCCTTCGCGATCAATCTCACGCGTAAAGGTCTGGGAAATACCGCCGGAGAGACTGATAGTAAGTCCATCTCCGCTGCCGAGAACATAGTCCGGTCCAACAGGCAGATCGATGGGAATATCGCCCTGCCCCAGTCCACTGCGGCCACCCGAGGCAGCGTCTCGATTCAGAAACACGTCGCTGCCGAATCGCTTGAGCCGGGTGTCGTCCTGCGGTACCTGCGTGTAGAGATCACGTAGTGAATTCAGGTTATACGGCGTGGGCAAACGCAGCACTTCCGGCTCGTCGGTAATATTTCGCTCACGCCTTCGGTCCACGTCATTGTGTCTTGCCTCCGTTTCTCCTGCGCCAGAGGGCCGTGGCGAAATCGCGCCATCTCGTAGCCTTGTACCGGCGTCGACACCTGGAAGAGTCTGTCGTGATGACAAAGCCGCGCGATCATTCGGCGATAGCTGCCTGATCGCATTGAGGCTTTCAGGAGAAGCGCCGAGAGTATCTTGGTCTCCCGCACTTGAACCCAGAGATCGATGCAGGTCAACATCTGTTATGTAACCGCGAGAGCGAAGCCAGAGAGTGATACTGCTGCGCAACTGTGCGTTCGATACAATCTGGCCATATAACATCTGGTCGCTGATCGAGTCGGCCTGGGTAGTTACACCCTGTTGCTGCAGTTGGTCGGCAGCAAACTGTCGCAGTTCTTCGACAATCTCCGGCCGCTGCTGCATAAGATCTATGATCTGATTCGCAGTCAGGCTCTGCGGGTTCCCGCTGTCATAGCCTGCGAGATCGTCGGTACTCGAACTGCTCTGGCTTTGCGGCGTCGCTGCCCCACCCGGTTCCACTACCGTTGGAGAACTCAGTTGCGTCGCGGGTTGCGCTACCTGTGCGCACAAGCACGGAATACCCGCGACAGCCAGCAGCGCCGCGACGTTTACTATGCGAATTGTGAGTCTATATAACCCCTGCGTCGTAATCATAGCTAGCTCTTGGTGAGAATGGATTCCTTTGAAACTCGACCCGGCATTCGGGCCTGTGTGCCATTGAGGTGCTTCTTCCATCGTCGTGATTCATAGGCGTAGCGCAAACCCTCCACAACGTGAAAACGAAGACGGAAGAGAATAAAGCGTGCCTGATAAAGATGTCTGCGCAACCATTTCCCAAATGTTTCGTTTGGGCCTGCATGAACAATTCGTGGAACGCGATGCAGCGGCAACAGACTGTTGCGTCTCTTGCTTTGCCAATCACTGCCGGCGGGTGCAAGCTGATCTTCGAGGATCATGTAAAGTTTGGTACCGGGAAAATCAGCAAGGATCGCCTGTCTGCCGTAACGCTCTGCCCAGCGCGTCACAGGTGCGGGAAGATTGTCCAGCGTCCAGCTATCCAAACGGCTCGGCGATTCAATGCCAAAGAGTTGCGACGTCAGCAAAGTTACGAGACCTATGCCGATTGGCGCCTGAGGATGCCTTGCCGATCGTTCCAACACCTCATCCCAAAAACGCTCGTCGTTGCGATGCAATGACACATGATGGCGATATTCGAGCAGCCACGCGGGACGCGTGCAGGCGCCGCGCAGATGTCCGAAGACATGCAAAGCCTGGCCGACAAAGAGATCGCCGTCCGACAACGCGGGAAATGTCACACCGTTCCATGTCCGCGCCGTTAGTCTATCCAGCCGTTCATCGCGAATCGGCGAAGGAAGTCCATGTGTTGCTGAGGCAAAGTGCAACTCGACAGATCGTTGTGGCCTCGCCTTGTAGTGATCTTCAATTCTCGTCAGCTCCGATGAGCCCGCCTTGAATTCCCAGGCCGTGTCTGTTGCTGCCGCAAGTCTGTAACCGCTCTCTGCCAGAATCGACTTGCACACATCAAGCTGATGGCCATCGACCAGGAAATCAAGATCAAGCTGACAGCGCAGTGTAGGGTCAGGGCACGACTCCGGTGATAGAGAAAAACCCTTTAGATTGGCGTACACGATCCCGGCTTGCTGGAACGATTGATTGATTGCCGAAAACTCAGCAAACAGCGACGCGCTACGCATTCGGTTGTCCGCGTGATTCTGGTTCAGTCGAGCCAGCACTGAGTCAGGCAACGCGCCTTCAACCCTGAGCTCCCTCAGGCGGCTTAAGAAATAAAGGGCCAATCCACTCGAATCAAGCCAGTGATAACTGCGTACCCAGTCACGATCCGAGAACACGCGCAGCCGGTCCCACGCGCTGTCAGCGGAGTCACGGAAACTTGCGACGACTGCCTCAACAACTCGTCTATCCGCGCGTGCACTCCACTTCATCGAATCCCTTTCGCAGCCATCACTTCAATGGCTGTACATCTCTGGTTCACCCAGGCTGCCCGCCGGGGGCAGATGGCGAATGTAATGGACGATGGACCAGATCTCGTCATCACTTAGCGTTCCTTTAGAGGCCGGCATTCCAGAAGGCGAGATGCCATAGTCGATCACCCATTTCAATTGACCATCGGTGTAACTCTGCACTTCTGCCGAAGCAAGCGACGGCAGCGGCGGAGACATGCGGTCTGCAAACGGAACCCCGGTGTTCTGGCCGTCAAGTCCGTGGCACGCAATACAGTAGTGACCAAAGGCCTCCTTCCCCGCCGCAAGATTCTCGGCATTAAACGGCAGCGGATTTTTGTCAGTCTTGCCGCCCACCGTAACCCTGTGCTTCGTGGCCTCGACAACCTCCCGCTCGACCTTCATCGGGTCGGATACCTTGCAGCCGCTCACCAGCATGATCAGCAGCCCCACCGCAGCGATAACGAGATAGAGGCCAACGCGCATCGTCACTCCGTTACATGGAGAGTCATCTTCATCGAACCGTGTCCCGATCCGCAGAAGACCGAGCATTGCCCAACAAACGTGCCTGTCTTCGTTGGGGTAAATGGAAATTCCGTTGTCTTGCCTTTGGGAACCTTGATATTGAGGTTCAGGTCTTTGAACTTGACTCCGTGATCCACGTCCGAACTCGTAAGTACGAGCACGACAGCCTCGCCCTTCTTCAGCGTGATGTCACCAGGAGTGAAATCAAATCGTTTAGCCACAATCGTGATGCGCTTGGGCGCTTGGGCCTGTGAAATGCGACCGCCGCCTAGTGCCGTCATCAGAACGGCCCCAAGAATCAGCGGCTTAAAAAGTCTGTGCATCATCGCGTATTTCTCCTTGTTCACATCGCTTCAAATTTCTTAAACGCCGACCGACTACCTTGCAGGACCATGCCGCACTCATCTCATCTAAGGCGCGAGGAACTTTAAAATGTCTTTTTCATCCTGAGCGCTAAGTGAGGCGCGCACACGCATGTGGCGTACGATCGTGCCCGCAATCCGCGGCGAAAACTGCTCGGGCGCATCGTGACACCTGCTGCAATTCGCCTGAAACTTCTTTTGCCCAGCCTCCGCATCCTGATCAGAGTCGGATGACTTCATCGCTGGTTTCGCGGACTTGGCGTCTTGTGTTCCGGCCGCCCGGGCCTGCTCCATCGAGCCAGCCATCACCACAATCGCCAGGAATGACAGGCATCCAGACAACAGGAGCATTCGAGCTACACTGATGCGATTGAGAGATCGCTGCATTTTCATTCTTTGCCTCGCCACATTGGAAATAGAAAGCGATAGGTGACCGACAAGTCCCAGATATTGGCGTTGCCATTCGTACCGTTCGGTGAAGAGAACTTGCGCGAATAGCTCGCGTTCAGGCGTACCTCGTGCGGCAGGTGGTACTGCAATCCGAAGTCAGCCTGTTGCGTATCGGCTGTCGGCAGACCGTCGCCGGGGCTTGGGCTGTTGCGAAAAGTCTGCTGCATGCGGAAGAGCGGTTCTACGCGCCCGACGATGCTCTCCGGTCCATGCCACTGCGAGAGCCGGTACGTGGTCTCGATCCAGTAGCCTTGCGCATGTTCGCTATGGGCGTATTCCGAACGCAGCTGCAAAGGAGAGCTCGGCGGTAGCCACCAGAAGTGCGCGCCGAACGAGTTGTTATGTGTGTCCTGCAAAAACCGCGCATACGACGTTCCGACTTCGATGCGCTTGTTGGGAAAGTACGCCTCTACTCGATATCCAGCGGCGCGTGCTGCCTCGAACTGGTTAACAGTGCTCGACGCCGAAAAATAGCCGACATAGTCCAGCTGCACGTTCGTCCTCGAAAACAGCGTTCCACGAATCATCCCGCCATTACTTGATCCCGTGGTGCGCGTACCGATCGCGGCAATCAAGGGAGCATCCTGGAATTTCTGAATCCAGATCGGAGCCAGCCGTTCATTGTAAGTACCAAAAGGAGTCAGATAGCGGCCGCCGACAATCGTAAGGTGAGGCGAAGCGAGATAATCCAGTTGCAGATACTGAGTGTCTTTGATGAATGTCCCTTCATACGGGCCCGACGTTCCATTCTTACGGCCGATAAATTCTTCGAAATAGAATCGAGACTCAGCGAGAAAATGTCTGCCCAGAGGCGCGACCACCACCGGCGACACCACCGGTTGAAAGGAGTGAGCACCCGCATTGGTGCTGTTCAGAAATCCCAGCCCGCCTGACACCGTAGGCGTGTTCTGTGCGCTCGCGACACGAGTAACGCAAAGCATCAGCACGCCTATCATGATCGGGAGCCGGTGCAAGCGGGGGCGCTGTACTTGTTGTATGAAAGAAGGCATAGTGGGCAGACCAATGACGCATCTCCAACCTAGCAACTCCCTAGTCCGCGAGTGTCAGCGGGCTGTCTTCAAAATGTCATCCGTTTGTAAATGCTCTCCGCGACCCGGCAAGCACAGCACAACCACTTGAAACTGTTCAACTTGCCGTTCGCAGCCGCCGGGGTGGATACTTGCAGGCGGCGCTCTAGTGTCCAACAATGCGTTCTCCAAAGGCTACAGCGCTGTCTCCCTGTCGCGATGAAAGCCAAGATGCCCTCACTTGAAAGGCTGCATTCATGAAGATTGGTCTCTCAACAAATGTTGTTTCCTATGGAAAGATCCGCACAGCAGCCGGTCTCAGTCGTGCCGCAGCCATTGCCTTGTCGCTGGCCGCGATTGCCACGTTAGCCGCAGCGCAAAGCGAACGAAAGCCGACACCAGGCAATGGGCCTTACGGTACGCCGCAAACCTCCTTTTTCGTGCATCGGGTGGGAACCGACCATGCCGAAGGCATCTCTTCAATAGACATGAACGGCGATGGGCTTCCCGATCTTTTGAGCGGTGCTTACTGGTATGAGAACCCCGGCCCGAACGGTGGCGAGTGGAAGCAACATCAGTATCGAAAGGTCGGAATGCTGGGCGAATTCGTCTCCGACTGCGGCGAGTGGGTCGTCGACGTAAATCACGATGGAGCTCCCGACATCATCACCGCAGGATGGATGCTGAATGGTCTGTGGTGGTATGAGAATCCAAAGAAGGACGGAGTACTTTGGGAGAAGCACTTCATCACTGACAGCTATGACACCGAGGGCGGCGCCTTCGCCGACATCAATGGAGATGGCAAGCCGGATATTGCGCTCGCTCACTACAACCACTCCGGTGTTATCTGGGTTGATTTTTCAGGCCCAACGCCCAAAGTGCATCACGTCGGCGGCAAAGCTGAAGATGGCCACGGCATCGGCATCGCTGACGTAGATGGCGACGGCAAAGCCGACATTCTCACACCCAACGGCTGGTTTCGCAACATCGACGCTGACAACGACAAGTGGGAATGGCACGGCGACTGGCATTTAGCCGATGCAGGCTTTCCGATCATCGGCTATGACGTAAACAACGACGGTAAGCTCGACATCATCTACGGCCAGGGCCACGGCTACGGACTCTATTGGCTTGAGCAAACCGGAACCGGTGCAGCCCGGCACTGGGAGAAGCACATAATCGATGAGTCATTCTCTCAGTCACACGCACTCAAGCTCGCCGACATTGACGGCGACGGCGCTCCCGAACTCATCACCGGCAAGCGCTATCGCGGTCACAACGGCAACGACCCAGGCTCTTACGATCCCCTCGTGATTTACTACTATAAGATCGACCGCGCCAAAGCCGCGTTCACGCGCTACGCCATTTCGGTGAATGGCACAGCGGGCGCAGGCACACAGTTCGTTGCCGCAGATCTCGACGGCGATGGAGACATCGACCTCGCCACTGCGGGCAAGACAGGCGTTCATTTATTCGAAAATCTGACCGTCGATCGTGTGCCTAAAGAAACACGAGAAAAGCAAATCCTGCTCAACCAGCAGTGGCCTTTCCCCAACGAAGGCGACATAGTAAAACAAGAAGAAGGTCCGGCTAAGAAATAGAATTCTGATTTGAATAGCGTTCTGCCGTTGATCGATTTTCGGCCCGCTTGCGACTCAACGCACGATCAAACGAAAGGACACCGATGTCCCCGAAATTAAAACTCCTGCAGCAGGCCGTTCTCGGAGCGGCTTTCGCTCTTCTCTCTTCCAGTCTTTCGCAGGCAGCGACTCCGGGCACGCCCGTCCGCGTCGTCATCGTCGGCCTCGTGCACGATCACGCGCTGGGTCTGTTGAATGCCATGCCAAAGAACAAGAGCGTTGAATTGGTCGGTATCGCCGAGCCTGATACCGTGCTCGCCGGCCGCTATGCTACCCGGTTTCATCTCGATCAGAAGCTCTTCTTCACCGACGCAGACAAAATGCTCGACCAGCTTCACCCCGACGCGGTGCTCGTCTACACCAGCATTCAGGATCATCGCAAGGTCATAGAGCAAGCCGCGCGGCGCGGCATCAGCTCCATGGTTGAGAAGCCGCTCGCCACCACCGTCGCCGACGCCATCGCGATTCGCAAGGCCGCCGAAGAGCATCACGTCACGGTGCTCGTCAACTACGAAACAACCTGGTACGCGAGCAATGCAGAGGCCTATCGCGACGTCGAAGAAGGCAAGCTCGGCGAAGTGCGCCGCGTAGTCGTGCACGATGGTCACGAAGGACCAAAGGAGATCGGCGTAAGCAACGATTTCTTCAGTTGGCTGACCGACCCAGAAAAGAACGGCGCAGGCGCGATGTTCGATTTCGGCTGCTACGGAGCCGATCTGATGACGCTCATCATGCACGGAGAAACCCCGCTCAGCGTCACCGCCGTCGCCCTGCAGACTAAGCCCGATATCTATCCCAAAGTAGACGATGACGCAACCATCATCCTCCGCTATCCCAAAGCGCAGGCCGTCCTGCAACCCTCATGGGCTTGGACGTTTTCCCGCAAAGATATGGAAGTCTACGGCACCAAGGGATACGTCATCACCGAAGCCGCCGATCACCTGCGCGTTCGCATGCCGGGTGAAAAGGTAGAGACCGAAGTCACGGCAAAGCCACTCGAAGGCGGCCAGCAGAATTCGCTCGACTACCTCGCCGGCGTTCTTCACGGTGAAATCAAACCAGAAGAAGGCCACGGCGATCTGTCCTCGCTGAAGACCAACATGATCGTAGTGCAGATCCTGGCAGCAGCACGCGAATCCGCCAAAACCGGCCGCACCATCGAACTGAAAAAGCTCCCGGACTAAACACAGCAGCAGAAGAGGTCTTTGCCTATCCGTGCACGATGTGGGTGCCCCATCCTTGCCGCAGTCTCATCGCGGCAAGGGTGGGACAAGCAAAGACCCATCAGCCGTAGCTGGCACTATCGCAATTTATTCGTTCCGCAACACCTGCATCGGCTCAACAGTAGCAGCGCGTTGAGCGGGCAGCAGCGTCGCCACCACCGCGATAGCCAGCACACCCGCAGCAGCCATACCGTAAGAGACAGGGTCAAAAGCAGGCATCTTCCCAAGCAGGTTGCCCATCACCCTCATCAGAACCAGGCTAAGCCCAACGCCGCAGACCACGCCAATCAGCGCCACACCAAGAGCCCTGGTGAGCACCGAACCCAGCACATGAACCCGTTGCGCGCCAAGCGCAAATCGCAACGCAAACTCAAATCGCTTCTGCGCTACCGTGTAAGCCGTCACGCCGTACATTCCGGTAATCGCAAGCAGGATGCTCACCGCAGCGAAGCTCCCAAAGAGCAGTGTCCTGAAGTGCTGCGCACGCTCTGACTCGCCGATGCTCTCGCGCATCGTCATCTCCTGCACCGCTACCTGAGGAAACTTGTTCTTCATGTACTTAGTCAGCGTGACCGACATCGCGCCTGCATCCGAACGGGTCCGTACAGCCACCTGTATATCTGCGGCCGCATGCGCATGCTGCGCTACCGGTACGTAAATCGTAGGCTGCGGCGTCGAAGCCGGTGAATCCTGCCGCACATCGCCGACCACACCCACAATCGTCCACCACTCATCCAGCGCATCCCACCCGCACATGATCTGCTTGCCGATGGGGTCTGTGTTCCCAAAGCTCTGCCGCGCCATCGACTCGCTGATCAGCAGTACCTTCTCCGAACCCGGCCGGTCCGCATCCGTGAACGCGCGTCCCTTCAGCAGCGGAATGCCCATCGTCGCAAAATATCCCGGCGTCATCGCGCTGAGGTTCGCATGCGGCAGATGAGTCACCCCTGGAGCGAAGCTGCTCACCCCATGCACCGCATAGTCCACATCTGACCCGGAAGGGCTCATTGGTGCGCCATAGACCGCATCCGCGCTTGTCACTCCAGGCACTGCGCGAATCCCCTCCAGCATTGTATTCATCGCCTGCACATCCGCCTCAGAAGCCTTTTCGTACGCTGCCAGCATCGCCGCCGAAGGAGGTCCATCACCCGTATATCCTGCCATCATCGCTGCCGCCGCGCTGTTGCTGTGCGTATCCAGCATCACCAAATGATCAGGGGCAAACCCAAGATCCTGCTGCGACTCTGCAATCAACTGCCGAAGCAATAGCAGCGCTGCTACGCTGAGAGTCAGCGTAAGCGCCACCTCGCCAACGATCAGCGCCTGGCGCAGCCGTCCCGATCCCCGGCTCTCCGTTCCTCGCGACGCATCCTGTTTCATCGCGAGAGCCGGGTTCATCTGCCACGAACGCCACAAAGGCAGCAACGCCGTCGCCGCCATCGTCAGCAGGCTGATCAGGAACGAGAACAGAATCACATCGAAGTTAAGCCGCACATCCGCCAGCCGCGGAATCTCCTGCGGAGCCAGTTGCACCAGCAGTTTCAGTGCAGGCACCGCCACCAGTACGCCCGCCACGCATCCTCCAATCGCCAGCAGCAGCACCTCGATGCCAGCCCGGCGAGCCAGCGACATGCGCGAAGCTCCCAGCGCCGTCCGTATCGTAACCTCACGCCGCAACTGCGTCGCACGCACCAGTTGCAGATGCGTAATGTTGGCGCAGACAATCAGCAGCACCACTCCCACTGACCCCATCAGCAGCCGCAGAATAGGCCGAATCTTGCCCACAATCTGATCCTGCAGCGGTTCAGCCTTCAGCGATTTGTGCTTGTCTTCCGGATACGCCGCGCTCAACTGCTGCGAAAGCGTAGCCATCTCCGCATTCAGCATGGCTGCCGCAACCCCGGGCCTCACCTTGCCGATAGCGCGCTGATTGTAGGCGGTCCTGCTCGCTATATCCGGAGCCGAAGGCATCTCTATCCACACCTGCGTCTTGTCTGGAAACGAGAAGCCATTCGGCATCACGCCTACAATCACCCGCAACTTGCCGCCATACTTCAGCGTCTGGCCGATCGCCTTGGCAGAACCGCCGTAGTTCTGCTCCGCAAACGCGCCGCTTACCATTGCTTCCTCGGGATCCTTGATATTGTCGCGGCCATGCACGCCAACCTGAAAATCTCTTCCTGCCAGCGGCTCAATGCCCATCACCCGCCCAAACTCCGCGCTCACGTGGCCCACGTCCGTATAGATGGTGCGCCCAGCCGTCTGCAGCCCATCCTGATAAGTGCTGTAATACGCCGCATACTCCAGCGAACTGACGCGTTGATTCAGGTCAGTAAAGTCCGCCCCGCCCAGTCGCGGAATCGCCCGCGCCTCATCGATAAAGTATGTATTCAGTCCATAGATTCGATCCGCGTCGTGATAACCAAGAGGTCGCAGCAAAATAGAATCCACCATCGTGAATATGGCAGCATTCAGCCCGATGCCCAGAGCAAGAGTCAGAATCACGGTGAAGGTAAACGTTCGAGACCGCAGCAACTGCCGCATCGCAATTCGAAGATCCTGAAATACACCGTCCATGGAATTCCTCCTCGGCTGGAGATTGGGCATAAGGCAGCACTGAAAACCGGTAGCATACCGCAAGCGTGACGAATCCGCGCGCTTGCCTACACATGCTAACCTGTACGGCTGTTGGCGCACATCGGTTTCATAAAAGCCATCTGCGGTTAAAAGAAAAACGCCATACCGGCTTTCGCGGGCATGGCGTTTGATTTCTGAGGCCGGTTCTTCGATGCGTTAAACCAGCTTCATCGCGACTGGATCCCAATGTACAACCGCATCCCGCTCGATACTCAGGTTGCCGAGCAACGCAGCCCCCGCAGCGCGGAAGCCGAAAACAGCATCCTCCACCACCGGCTTGCGGCTGCGCACCGAGTCGAAGAAGTTGTGGAAGTGATCGTAGCTGTCGCTGTATCCCGGCGGAGCCGAATAGGTATCCTCACTGAGCGGCGGCAGCCCAGTAGCATGCTCCTCCGGATACTTCTTCTTGTAATCCTCGAGAAGCCGCGCCTGCATGGCCTCGGTATACGTTCCGACCGTCAGTCCAGGCCCCTTTTCACGCGGCGACCGGGTAACGATGACCGTGTGGTTCTTGATCTCCAATGACCACATCCAGCTGGCGCTGATCGGCGCGGGCATTCAGGGCCAGGGAGATACGAAGCATGCAGTTGAGGTTCCCGGCGTGAAGCTGGTGGCGGTTGCCGACTGCTACCAGGGGCGTCTCGATCACAGCAAAGAGCTGTGGGGCGATGATGTCTTTACAACTCGCCACTACGAAGAAATCCTTTCGCGCAAGGACATCGATGCAGTTATTGTCGCTACGCCTGAGCACTGGCACAAGCAGGCCTCGATCGACGCTATGAAGGCGGGCAAGGATGTGTATTGCGAGAAACCGATGATTCACCTCTATTCGGATGGGCCGGAGATGATCGAGACGGCGCGTTCGACGGGGCGGATCCTCCAGGTGGGTAGCCAGCGCGTTAGCTCCATGGTTTACCAGAAGGCCAAGGAGTTGCTGGCGGCTGGGGCTATTGGCGAACTCAACATGATTACGGCGCGGTGGGACCGCAATTCTTCGATGGGCGCGTGGAATTACACGGTGCCGCTCGATGCAACGCCCGAGACCTGCGACTGGCCGCGCTTTCTGGGTACGGCGC
>Ga0206896_1045_pt1 | contig 28780 bp, 23 predicted proteins | sample Alteio_BWOrgHeat_52_FD_152969 | JGI IMG/M metagenome (GOLD analysis project Ga0206896, IMG submission 152969) | Enriched cells from forest soil in Barre Woods Harvard Forest LTER site, Petersham, Massachusetts, United States -... | ecosystem: Environmental > Terrestrial > Soil > Temperate forest >... | reverse complement strand
GTTGTAATCTTATATCTTAAATTTATGGCACTTTATTTAGTCACCGGAGTTGCCGGATTCATTGCCTCCCGCGTGGCCGGCCAGTTGCTCGCCGCGGGCCATGCGGTCGTTGGATTGGATAATTTAAATGATTATTATGATGTGCGGTTGAAGGATTACCGGTTGGCCGGCCTGATGGGTGAAACGGCCTGGCAGCCCGGCGCCAGCCGGCGCCAATCGCAGTTCGGCGGCCCAGGGCGGCGGACCGCGGGCGACGGGCGGTTTATTTTTGAAGTCGTGGACATTGAGGACCGGGCCAGGTTGGAAAAGATTTTCAAAGAGTTTCAGTTTGACGCCGTTTTCAACCTCGCCGCGCGCGCGGGGGTGGGTTACAGCGTGGAGAACCCGCACGTGTATCTGACCACCAACGCGCACGGGACGCTGAATCTGCTGGAATGCCAGCGCCGGCATGGGGTCAAGAAAATGGTGCTGGCCTCAACCTCGTCGCTCTACGCCGGCTGCCCGATGCCCTTTACCGAGGATCAACCCGTGAACACGCCGTTGTCGCCTTATGCCGCGACCAAGAAAGCGGCGGAACTTTTGGCCCACAGTTACCACAAACTCCACGGCCTGGATGTCAGCGTGCTGCGCTACTTTACCGTTTTTGGTCCGGCGGGCCGGCCGGACATGAGCATCTTTCGGTTCATGCAGTGGATGGACAACGACCAGCCCCTCCAGCTGTATGGCGATGGGCGGCAATCGCGCGACTTCACTTTTGTGGAGGACATCGCCCGCGGCACCATTCTCGCCGCCAAGTCCGTTGGCTTTGAAATCATCAATCTCGGCGGCGGGCGCCAGCCCGTAAGCTTGCAATCCATCATCGCCCGGCTGGAAAAAATCATGGGGCGGGTGGCGCGAGTCACAATCCAGCCACCCCAGACTGCCGATATTATGGAGACGTGGGCTGAAATTGCCAAGGCGGAAAGGCTGCTCGGATGGCGGCCGGTCACCACGCTGGACGACGGTCTCGCCAAGATCTGGGAATGGTATCAAGCCCAACGCGAATGGCTGCGGCTGGTAAAAATTTAACGCCCCCGACTTTAACCATGAACACATCTCCACCCAATAACCTGACAGGTAAATCCGTCCTCGTCACCGGCGGCACCGGATCGTTTGGCAAGGCCTTTGTAGCTGCACTGCTCCGGGAGCATCCCGGTGTTCGACGGGTGGTGGTCTACTCCCGCGATGAGTTGAAGCAGTTTGAGATGGCGCAAACTTTCCCCCAAACCAAGGATGGGCGGATCCGGTATTTTATCGGGGATGTCCGCGACGGCGACCGGCTCCGGCGCGCTTGCGAGGGGGTGGATGTCATTGTCCATGCGGCCGCGTTGAAGCAGGTGCCCACCGCGGAATACAATCCGATGGAATGCATCAAGACCAACATCTACGGGGCCGAACATGTGGTGGAAGCAGCACTCGATCTCGCCGTGGAGACGGTTGTCGCCCTTTCCACGGACAAAGCGGCGGCCCCGATCAATCTATATGGGGCAACGAAGTTGTGCTCCGACAAACTATTCATTGCCGCCAATAATTTTCGCGGAAAACGCAAGACGAGATTCTCCGTGGTTCGATACGGCAATGTGCTCGGTTCGCGCGGTTCGGTGATTCCCTTTTTCCTGGAACGCCGGCGGACGGGCACGCTGCCGATCACCGATCCGCGCATGACGCGGTTCAATATTTCCCTGGTGGAGGGCGTGGCGCTGGTCCGACATGCGATTGAGGCGGCCCGGGGCGGGGAAATTTTCGTGCCCAAGATTCCATCGTACCGGATTCTGGATGTCGCGGAGGCCATCGGCCCAGGTTGTAAACGTGAAATGGTGGGCATCCGGCCGGGAGAAAAAATTCACGAGGAAATGATTACTGAGTCCGACTCCTTCAGTACAGTGGACTGCGGACCGCATTTTGCGATTCTTTCGCCCAACTACCATTATTCCATCGAGGATTATATCGCCCAAACCGGAGCCCGGCGGGTAACCGAGGGCTTTCGCTATAATTCCGGAGAGAACACGGAATGGTTGTCGGTCGAGCAATTGCGGGGATTAATTCGGGAACAACTGGATCCTTCCTTCCAGCCGGTTTGACTGTCATGCCAATTGCGGAACGATGGATGGTGCTGGGGGCGGGTTCGTGGCTGGGCTATCTTCTGCTGGCGCAGGAGGGCGCCGCGGACATGGGTGAAACCCATCTGTTGGGAACCGTCCACCATCAACGGCCCGAGGGGCTCCCGGGAAAGGTGGTTCTGCATCAGATTGAACACCGGGGCGAAGTGGGGCGATTGGCCGAAGAATACCAGCCCACCGTGCTGGTGAATTTTCTGCGCGGCGAGGAGGCCGAAGATCTGGCCATGCATGAGGAACTGAGCGCGATTTGCCGCCGCCAACACGCTTGGTATGTGCTGGCTTCGTCAGTGCTGGCGCTGGACGGTTATCAGGGGGCGGAACTAACGGAGGATCGACCGCCGCGCAGCAGTTCCCCCTATGGAATTTTCAAAGGCCGGTGTGAAACCCACCTGGCCCGGGCTGGCGGCGACTGGCTGGTTTTGCGATTTGCGTCCGTCCAGGGTTGGGTGCCGCATAAACCCACCCGCAACGAGAAGTTTCTCCGTCGTTTGGCCGCCGGGGAAAAAGTGGTGGTGGACCTGGGGATTCGGCAAAACCGCCTCGCCGCCGATCTCCTGGTGGAGGCGCTCCGACAACTGGTAAAGGACCGGGTGAGGGGTGTGGTGCACTTGGGCACGACGGATGCGAGCGACGAACTGGATTTTCTGCGGGAGGAGGCCGCGGCGTTTGGCTGGGATCCGGCGCAGGTCGTGCCCGGAGCTCCCCGTCACGTCAACCTGGATTGCCGGCCGGAAAGAATTTTTCAGCTCTATGGTGACCGGTTTCGGCGGCGGGAGGCGGATACGCAAACATTTTTGGCCCGGCATCCCGGCCTCCAACGCTGGCACAAACCACCGTCGACATGAGTGATTTAATCATCGGCCGGCACCGGGTGGGGCCCGGACACCCGGTTTATTTTATCGCCGACGTGGCTTCAAATCACGGAGGCGACCTGGGCAAAGCGCGGGAAATCGTCCATGCATGCGCCGAGTCCGGGGTAACGGCGGTGAAAATGCAGAATTTTGCCGCCGAGACCATAGTTTCGGATTTCGGATTCCGTCATTTGGCCGGGGTCAAGACCCATCAAGCGGCCTGGAGGCAATCGGTGTTTGATTCGTACCGGGCGGCGGCCATTCCGCTGGATTGGACGCTCGAGCTGAAGGCCCTGTGCGACCAATTGGGCCTGGATTATTTTACTTCACCCTATTCCCTGGAACTGGTGCGCGCCGTGGCGCCCCACGTGTGCGCATTGAAACTGGGCTCCGGTGATTTAACGTGGCACGAGGAGATTGGGGAAATGTGCCGACAGGGGAAGCCGGTGCTCATCGCGACTGGTGCGTCGACGATGGCGGAAGTGGAAGCGGCCATGGCGGTGGCGCTGGCGAATTCGGGAAAAATCTTGCTGATGCAATGCAACACGGAATACACGGCCCGGGTCACTGAAACGCGGGCGGAAATGCTGGCGCGCTTCCGGCACATTAATCTGCGGGTGCTGGAAACATTTGCGCGGCGCTGGCCCGGCATCCCGGTTGGCTTGTCCGACCACACGCATGGCGCGCTGACGGTTTTGGGGGCGGTTGGCCTGTTCGACTGTTGCGCGGTCGAAAAGCATTTTACCCTGGACAACACCCAGTCAGGCCAAGATCACGCTTTTTCGATGACTCCGGCCGGCTGGAAGGAGATGGCGCAGCAAACTGCGGCACTACAATCGGCGATCCAGAGGGTATCGTCCCCGGATGACCGCTTGCGGATCACGCTGGCAGCCGTGGACGATCCCGAGGCGCTATTGTGCGCGTTGGGCGATGGCACGAAGCGGTTGGAGGCCAACGAAACCGGCACGGTGATTGTGCAACGCCGGTCAGTGCGCGCCGCGCGCGATTTGCCGGTTGGCCAGGTTTTAGTGGAGGGCGATTTGATGGTCTTGCGACCGTGTCCAGCGGACGCCCTGCCGCCCTATGATTTGCCGAAACTGGTCGGGCGGACGCTCGGTCGGGCGGTACCGGCGGGAGACTGCGTCCGATTAACGGATTTGAGCCTTTGATCACCCCTCCCGAAATGAACCAAGCTCCCGCCAATCCATTTGTCGACGCCGATCGCCGCGCCTTGTGGGAAATTTGTGTCGCGCGGGATATCGCGGCGTTTTTGGCCGCTGATTGGAATATATGCGCGGACGATTTTCTCGCGGAGGGATTTGTGGGCGTACACGGAAAGTTTGCGACGGATCCGGATTCCTGGCAGCTTTCGTTTCCGACGCTGGATAGTTACCGTCAGGCCTGGGAGGAACAAAGCCGCGATTTTGCGCGGGAGAAATTTGTGGACGACCCATGCGCCATTCTTTATTCGGCCATGCGTCTGGATCCGATCCAATTGCAGGGAGATCATGCGTTCGTGCACAAGAAGTTTGCCGGGGAACTGCGCACGGCGGGCGGTAAAATCATACCGCTGCACTGGCAGAGTTTGTTCTTCGCGCGCCGGACTGCGGGCGGGTGGAAACTGCGGGGATTTGTGGGTTATCTGCCATGGCCGTGGCCGGTGGGCGCGGAGGGCAAAAGGGCTTGATTCCAATGAACGACGCAAAAATACCGCCCCTATTAGCGGTACGGGCCGAGGCCGGGGCCGCCATCGGGACCGGGCATGTCATGCGGATGCTGGCACTCGCCCAAGCCTGGCAGGATGCCGGCGGGCAGGTCGTCTTCTTTTTCGGAAAGGCAAACGAGCCGCTGCAACTACGATTGGAGGCGGAACATTGCCGAACCGAAGTTCTGGGCGAGCAGACGGGAAGTCCGGCGGATGCCGCCGCCGTGGTTTTCCGGTTGGCCCTACTTAAACCGGATTGGCTCGCGGTGGATGGATATGCCTTTGACCGACGCTATTTTGAGAAATTGGCCGCGGCATCAGTTCCCATTTTGGCCATGGCAGATTACCCGGTTGGCCGGAATCTTCCCGTGACCGTCCTCCTCAACCAAAACGCGCAGGCCCGGGCGGAGGATTATATCGGGATGGCGCCCGGGGCGCGTCTTCTACTCGGATTAAATTATGTTTTGTTGCGCCGTGAATTTCAACCGTGGCAATCGCGGCGGCCGGTGCGTAGCGGACGGACGCGGCATTTGCTGGTGACGCTGGGTGGCTCTGACCCTGATAATGTAACGTCCCGGGTGGTGCAGGCCCTGGCACCCGTGGCGGATGCGGTTGAAGGGATTACAGTGGTGGTGGGAGCCAATAACCCGTGGAGATCCGAAATCGCGGCAGCGGTGGCGGCCGCCGGGGCGAAGGTCGCCTTGCAAGATTCAGTTGCCAACATGACTTTACTGTTGAGCGAATGCGATTTGGCGGTGTGCGCGGGTGGTTCCACCTGCTGGGAAATGGCCTACATGGGTGTTCCCGTGCTGGCAATTGTCCTGGCTGAGAATCAGGCGCCGCTGGCTGCGGAGGTCGAACGTCTCGGGTGCGGTCTCAATTTGGGATGGTGGCGACAGCAGGCGGGAGAAAAGCTGGCGCAAGCCATCCGGCAACTTGGCGGCGAGGCCGGACGCGTGGCGGCGATGGCGCGGCGGGGTCGGGAATTGGTGGACGGGCGCGGGGCGGCCCGGGTGGTGGAGTGCCTGCGTGGTGCGCGGGTTTGATGCAAATTGCGGGGGCGGGAGATTTTTTCCATGAGCGCAATTATTGTCATGCAGGGGCGGTTGCGATCGGCGCGCCTTCCCGGCAAGGGTTTCTTCACGTTTTTCGGGCAAACGATGTGGGAGCGGGCCTGTGACATCGCCCGGGCGGTGCCGGGCGTGGAGGAAGTGGTGTTTGCCACCGGTGATCTGCCGGAAAACTTTTTGATGAAACCGCTGGTCGAGGCCAAGGGCGCACGGTTTTTTGCCGGGAGCGAGGATCACGTGTTGCAGCGTTTTTGCGCCGCCGTGGAAAATTCCCGCGCGGACCTGGTGGTGCGCATGACGTGTGATAATTATTTGATGCAGCCCGAGTTTATCGCGGCCGTGATTGCCGCCACCGAAGCGGCGCGCGCCGATTACGGCTTTATTGAACCCTTGTCGCATTTTGCGGGAGAAGTGATTCGCCGCGAATGCCTGCTCGAGGAATACGGCCGGGGGCAGTATTCAGCGGCCGGGCGCGAACACGTAACCTGGGACATCCGGCATTCGCCGACGCTGGGCAAGGCCACCCTGCCCGCCGATTTTGGCGGGGTCAACCACCGGGCGGGACTGACCCTGGATAATCTGGAGGATTTGATTCAACTTAAGCGGCTGGAGCAGTCGCACCCGGCGCTGGCCCAAGTGCGTTGCGTTGGGGAATTGCGCGAAATCTGTCCGGTCCGACCATGAAAGCAGCGATGGTCAAATCTCGATGGAGACAGTTGCTCGTTCCGGCCTGGGGGCGAATGTGGTACGCTTTGGGTGGAAGCCGCCAGCGGATGCCGGGGCGGAGGCGGTATCCGGAGGAATGTTTGATTGGACAATTGCGGGCACTGCCCCCCCGGACCGATTTCGGCAAAAGGAGATCGGCCGCTGCGGGTGTGTTTTTTTACCCTTGATGCCAGTCAATCCTACATGTCGGCGACCGACATCGCCTGGGGCCGGGCGTTGCGCCTGCGGGGTCACGAGGTTTCGCTGGTGTTGTGTGACCAGGTATTGCCGTCGTGCGGGAACAAGCAGTTCAGCCGGCGCGAGCGCTGGGATGCCGTCTGTGACAAGTGTTTTCGCCGGGGGGTGGCGACGTTCGAAGCTTCAGGTTTGAAATATCACCGGCTGTCGGCCCTGATGCAGCCAACGTTGAGCGCCGCCGAGGAAAAGGTTCTGCGGGAACTAGATTTTTCTCAAATCGTGCAAAGCAGCCTTTTCCGGGTTTTTTGCGTGGGCCGGTTAAACCACACAAGTGTCGAACAAGCGATTGAAGTGGATATCCGGCGGGCTTGTGAAATCACTGCGAAGGCGGCGTTGGTCGTCGCGCGGGATCGTCCCGACCGGGTAATCATGAGTCATGGCGTGTATTCGACCTGGGCGCCGGCGCTGGCGGTGTTTAATCGTCTGGGGATCCCGGTGGCGGTGCATAACAAAGGCAAGCGGCGCAACAGCACGGTCATCAATTGGATCGACGGCGTGATGGATTGGGACGTTTCACGCGCATGGGAGCTGGTCAAAGATTTGCCGTTGACGCCGGCCCAGGAGTCAACCATCCGGCAATATTTGGGGTCGCGCATCCATCATTCGGGGGACGCGCTCCGCTATAATTTTGGCGAGGTCGAGACACGCGACGAGTTTTTCCAGCGCTTCCGGCTGGATGGCTCAAAGCGAACTTTTGTGCTGTTTACGAATGTGTTGTGGGACGCCGCCAGCGCGCAAAAGGAAATCGCCTTTCCCAACGCGGTGGAATGGGTGCTGGAGACGATTGCCTGGTTTGCCGGCCGACTGGAATTGCAATTGGTGGTAAAAATTCATCCGGCGGAGGTCGTCATCGGGACGAACCAGCCATTTGCCCAGGAGATTCACCTGGCCTTTCCCCAGCTACCGGAAAACATCCGGGTCATTGAACCGGCGGAGAAAATCAACAGCGCGACCATGGCCCAAGTGGCGACGGCGGCACTGGTGCATACCAGCACCCCGGGCATGGAACTGCCCATCGAGGGGGTACCGGCCATTGTGGTCTCCAAAACTCATTATCGTGGCAAGGGATTTACCGTGGATATTGACTCCAAGGAGGATTATTTCCGCACGATTGCCAATTGGAACGGTTCCCCCATTCCCGTGGAACGGATGAAAACATTGGCGTTGCGCTACGCCTGGTTGCTGTTCGAGCGATACCATTGGCCCGAGAATTTCCTGCTGGAATCCTCCAATGGACGGCATTGGGCGCTGGATGTTGACCGGGACGAGCAACTCGCTGAAAACGCCACTCTGGCGCGATTATGCCATTGCGTCGAAACCCGGGAAGATTTTCTCCTCGACGATGAGCGCCTTTCCCGCCGCGCTGGCGAAATGACCCAGGCACACAGCCGATGATTGGATCCCTAAAAATGTCGCCGCCCGGGCGGGCTGTTTCCCGACTCAAACGGCAAATGGTGGACTGGCAGCGCGCGCGCGTCGCCCGGGCGATCCTGCGGCTTCCACCCCGGCCCGTCCCGGGGGTCGCGCCAGAACGCGCCTCAATTCATACGTTGACCAGCCGACGCGACTGGCTGAGCGCCCTGTGGTCCGTGCGGACCTTCATGGAATTTCTGGGCGAATCACTGCCGGTGCGGTTTCATGATGACGGCACCCTGACCCCGGAAATTTCAGCGAAGCTGCGCGCCTTTTTCCCGGGGTCCTTGGTCATATCCGCGACGGAGTCGCACGCGGTGGCGGAGGAGCGCTTGCACCAATTTCCAAAGTGTCGGGCCGCCCGAGGGCGACACATCATGACGCACAAATTAATTGACGCCGCCATTTTTGCCCCCGGGGCGCGGTATCTTTTGCTTGATTCCGACCTGTTATTTTTCTCCCCACCGCGGGAGATTTCGCAATGGCTGCCGGGCCCGGAACGGGTAAATCTATGGAATGAAGACCAGGGAAATTCGTTAAACCTGAGTCCCGGGGAGGCGCGCGCGCGGCACGGAGTCAACCTGGTCCAGAAAATCAACGCTGGTTTTGGCGCGGTGTGGCGGGACAGCGTCGACTTCAATTTGCTGGAGGAGTATTTTCAACATGAAACAGTCTGGAGCCATCCACATCGCGTGGAACAGACGGCATATGCCCTGCTGTCAAGCCGGTTTGGGGTGCGGCTTTTACCCCGAAGCTACCTGATTGACACGGATCGAAAAACGGGCTTGCCCGCGGGAATAGTGATGAAGCACTATGTGGGAATCATCCGGGACTTGTTTTTTTCCGAAGGAATCCGCCATTTGACGGCGACCGGATTTCTCGCCGTTGAACGTTAATTGGCTTTCGCATGGACCGCAAACAAATCGAAATTCTCGCCGGAAAAATCGCCGGGGAGCTACCCAAGGAACAACCGCAGTTGGCGGCGATGCTGTATAAGAATTTACCGCGTTATGTGGCGACTTTGAAATTTCTGCTGGAAACCCCCGGCCCGCGTGCCAGCGGCCCGGTGCTGGATTACGGTTGTGGATACCCGCTGTTTTTGCGCCTCTTGCGGGATGGCGGACTTGATGCCGCCGGATTCGAGCCCTATGCGGAGGAGCTGCATCGCCGGGGCGCCGACCAATTGCAAGTAGCGGACGTTTTTTTTACCCGGCTGCCGCCGGGGTCTCAATTTGGGACGGTCATCATGGTGGACGTGATTGAACACTTGTCCATTCTTCGGCCAACGATGACGGACGTGATCGCGCGCATCCGGCCCGGGGGGTATTTGCTCGTGAGCACTCCCAATGGCCTGCGCCTGAGCCAGTGGCTGGCGTTTGTACGGCGGAAAAAGGCCCATCCGACCGCGATCGAAAAATTTCTTGAGACCGACAATAATTATGTGAACCACCAGCGTGAATTTACCCGCGGGGAACTGGAACTCGTCGTCCGGCACTATGGACTCGAAATGGTTTCGCTCATTTGCGTGGATACGACGCCGCGGCGCGAAGTTCTAAACGCCTATCATCAATTGCTGGGCCAACAGGGAGCGACGACGCCGTGGCGCACCCGGGTCCGGGACTTCATTCAGCGGTCCATGCCGGAGAACTGGCAGAATAATTTCCTGATGCTTGCCCGCAAGCCCAGCGCATGATCGGATCCGGGAAATTCGTCCAGGGCACCGAGGGGGAATTCCGCCAATTGCCGGCTTTGAAGAGCCGGGCCGGCGGCGGGCAGCTGGGCGCTGGATCTTGGGGTTGCCTGATGGACCTTGCGTGGGTGGCCGGGGTGGGAACGGGGGTGGTAAAGGATGGAATGGCGGGGGAAACAGGTGGTCGTCCACCAGAGCATGGCATCCGGCAATGGAGCAGAGCCCCAAAACCTGCAAAGTCTCAACGGTCGTGGCTCCAATGAACAGCTTGGTTCCCCGCCAGCGCGTGTGTTTTCTTCCGGTTGCGGGCATCGAATGTCCGCATCAATTATTGACGATGAAGGGCCTGGCGGAGGATGGCCGGTTCGAAGTTCGGCACGGCGTGAACGCGCGATTTTTTCCCTGTATGCGCACCTGGTTGCGCGATCGGCCGGACAGGTTTTATTTTGACTGGATTGATCGTTTTCATTCCGGAAGAAATTCGCTGCTAACGCTGGTCAAATCAGTCACCTTTTGCATTGACGTGCTGATGGCGACCAAAATCCTCCGACGCCCGGTGTACTGGACGGTACACAACTTGCACAGCCATGAAGGCACGGCGTCGAACCGCCGGGAGCTTTACATGCAAAAGTTTTTTGCGCGGCATGCGACCCGCATCCGGGTTTTTTCCAACGGTGCCATTGGGCGGGTGAGTGCCCGACTCGGTGTGGAGCCGGCCAAACTGCTGGCCCTGCCGGAAGGCAGTTACATGGACTACTACCCGAACGAGATTTCCCCCGCGTTGGCCCGGCAAAAACTGAACATACCACGCGATCAATTGGTGTTGCTTTGGTTGGGGCATATTCGTCCCTACAAAGGGCTGGCGGAACTGATCGAGGCGTTTCGCCAGGTGGCCCGACCCAACTGGCGGTTGATCATTGCCGGCAAGCCTTACATCGAAGCGTACGCCAACGAAGTCGCGGGCCAAGTTCGTGGCAATGCCCAGATTGCTTTTTACCCGCGTTTTATTGCCGAGGCTGAATTGCAGGTTTTTTTCAACGCGGCAGATGCCGTCGTCCTGCCGTTCACGGACATTGAAAATTCCGCGTCCCTGACCATGAGCATGGGTTTTCAGAAGCCGGTGGTGGCGCCAAATCTTGGCGTCATCGGCGAACGGTTGCGCGGCCAGCCGGAATTGGTTTATTGGCCGGGCGGACTGGCCGGGACGCTCGAAAAGCTGGCGGCGATGCCGGCCGCGAGATTGGCGGAAATTGGCCTGGCGAATGCGGCTGAAGTCCAACGCCATAACTGGAAGGAGATTGCGGGCCTGTTCCAGAACCGCGATGAAAGGCGCCAGTCGTTCGTCGCTTAAAAACATGTCCCAATTACGCTCCATCAGCAAGTTGACGATCATCAACATCGGCAATGCCGTGATCGGAGTGGCCACCAGTGTGGCCATGGCATGGTTGTTTGGAACCACCGACCGCATCGCCTCTTATTTTGTCGCCGCCACCTTGCTTTCCGTGGTGCAAAAAGTGTTTTTTGTGGGCCAATTCTCCGAAGTTTTTCTTCCGGAGTATGTGCAACGACGGGAGGTGGACGGAGGGGAAAAAGCCGACCGTTGTTTTTCCGCCCTGTACAACCACCTGATCTTGATTTTGCTGTTAACCGCCTTGGGCGCGGCTTTTGTTTTGCCGTGGATTGGCGGCGTTATCGCCCCGGGATTTGATGCCATTCAGCGGACACAGATGACGCATTTATCCCAGGCCCTGCTGGCCGTGATGGTTTTGGTGGTGGCAAACGGACATTTGCAGATTATCGGCAGTGCCAGGGGCTGGTATGGGCGGTTCGAGAGCTATGGTTTGTATGGGTCGGTCTTCGGCCTGGTGGCGCTGGTGGCGACGGGGAAAATATGCGGAGTCTGGTCGCTGGTACTTTCGCAGACCGTGACCCAGGTGGTTTTGTTTGCGGGCAGTTGGCTGTATCTCCGGCGGCAGGGATACCGCCACGCCTGGATTTGGAATGAACCCGGTTTCAGCGTCTGGTCGGTGGTGGGCCGCGTCGGATTTACGGCGCTGTGTATTGGAGCGACTCAATTCTATGTCCTGTCTTTCAATGCGGCGTTAACGCTCCTGCCGCCCGGCGTGCTGCCCGTTTACAAATATGCGGAGACTCTTTACACTCGCGTGGGTTCGCTCTTTATGCGCCCAGTGGCGGTGGTATTTTTTACGGATGCCTCGCTGCTGGCCCACCACAATCCTTCCAAGCTGCGAGCCCGCATTGCCGATGCCCTGTACCATTATGCGCTTTTGTATTTTTTGGTGCTGGTGGCGCTGTTTCCGGCCCTGGCCAATTTGCTGGGGGCCCTGTGGGGCGGCAAATATTATCATCAGCAGGAAATCAGCCAAACCACCTTTTTTGTTTTCTGTTTTTTGGCCTTGTTGATTTTTGACGGAGCCGGGCTGCTGTACCGACGGTTGAATGTCATTATGGGGGACCTGCACCGGCATTATGCCGCCATCACGATCGTGCAAATTGTAATGGCGTTTGCCGCGCCCATGATTGTGCGGGGATTGGGCATTAGCGGGGCGGCATGGGTCTTAATTCTGAGTATTTTGGCGCAATTGTTGGCGGGTGTCGCAATTGTATATTTTCGCCGGCCGCAGTTTCTGGCGTTCTTCCCGCAGCGAACCTGGAAACTTGTGCTGGCGGCGTTTGGGCCGGTGCTGCTGGCCTGGCTCTTGCCGGTTATCTTTCCCCGATTGGGCTATGGCGGTGATTATTCGTTCCTGGGCAAATTACGGGAATTGCTCAAGGCTGGGATACTTGGGAGCGCGGGGTTGCTCCTGGGGGTGGCGGTGGCGTGGATGGTCGGGGTGGAGGAAGTCCGGCTGGCTTGGGAAAAATTCTGCGACCGGGTGAAAGCCTGGCGCCTGCTCCGGGCAGAAGGTTGAGCGACAATGGACATTTTGCGCCAGGTTATCTTTGTCTCGCCCGTCTTTGACGATGCCCAAACGGGCCCCGCGACTTATGCGCGTTATCTTTGGGAGGGGTTTGGGGGGGATTCCCAAATTGAGTTTCATGTGGTGGCTCCAGAGTTTTCCGGCCGGCATGATCGCTGGCACGCGGCGGGTCGGGGGACCGGGTCGCTGGATTTATACCGGCGGCTGGCAGGCACGGCGCTGAATCTGGCGCAAGCACTGGGTGGCGGGCAAAATAACGTACTTATTCACGCCAATAACTCCAATCTCCATGCTTCGCTGCTTGCTTACGCGGGCCCGCTTTGGGGCCAGGTTAACGACTATGAGAATGCCGACTGGTGGCGACGGGCGGGTGACACCATTCGCCGGGCCGGCTGGCGGAGATTTCTTGCGCTGGGCCGGCGGCGGTGGTTGGAGCGGCGGTTCATCACCCGGCAGGAATTGACCTTGTGCAATTCCAATTTCACCCGTCAGAAAATCGTGGCCGAATATCACCCCGCCCATCCGGAACGCATCATTACTTTTCCCAAGGCCGTGGAAGTCGGTTTTTATCGGCGGCCGTCGCCAGCGGCGGGCAAAGCGGCGGGCGGGTTGGAGGCGGTCCGGCGGTTTGTTTTTGTCGGTAGCGATGTGGTGCGCAAAGGGCTGGACACCTTGTTGCAAGCAGTCGCGTTGTTTCCGGCGGACTTTAACTGGCAACTTACCGTTGCGGGAGTCAGTCGGGCGGAGGTTTTGGCGGCATTTCCGCATTTGCCGTTGGTGGAGGGTGGGGCGCCGATTCATTTTGCGGGCAAGTTGGACCGGGATGCTTTGCGCCAAGTGTTATGGGCTGCCGATGTCTTTGTTCTGCCGTCGCGGGCCGAGGCGCTGGGGGTGGCGCTGCTGGAGGCACTGGCCGCAGGGTTAACCTTGGTGGCGACGGACGTTGGCGGCATTCCGGAAATCATCCGCCATCCGGAAGTCGGGACGCTGGTACCGCCAGGCGAACCCGCCACCCTCGCGCAGGCTCTTTTGGCCGCCCGACCGCGTGCACCCGGGGATTTGCCGGCAACGGTGCGGGAAATTCTCGATTATTACTCCAGCTCGGCCATGATTGCCCGTCTACGCGGCCTGTATTTGCAGGCTGGGTGAAGGCTTTAGTTTTGGTTTTCAATCACGCTTATGTTATCCATCATTGTACCCACTTACCGCGAAGCGGACAATATTCTCCCCTTGGTCACGCGCATCCGGGCGGTGTTGGAGAGGCGTGGGGACTATGAGATTGTTTTTGTGGATGACAACAGCGCGGACGGCACCGAGGCAAAAGTGGATGAACTGCAACGCGCGGGTGTGCCAGTTCGCATTATTGTGCGCCGGAACGAACGGGGGTTAAGTACGGCCATCTTGCGCGGCTTCCGGGAGGCCCGGGGTGACCTGTTGTTATGCATGGATGCAGACATGAGTCATCCGCCCGAGGCCATCCCGGGGATGCTGGACACACTGGCCCGGGAAAACGCGGATTTGGTCGTCGGGAGCCGTTATGTTCCCGGGGGTAGCATCGAGGAAGGGTGGGGTTTTTACCGGTGGTTGAACAGTCAGGTGGCGTTGTGGCTGGCGCGTCCATTGAGCCGGGTGCGCGATTCGGGGGCGGGTTTTTTCCTGCTCCCGCAACGCCTTTTTGCCCAAGCGACGGATCTGAATCCCATTGGCTACAAAATGTTGCTCGAAGTCAGCGTGAAATGCCGGTGCCGCAAAGTGATTGAGGTGCCCATCCAGTTTGCCGACCGTAAATTTGGCCAAAGCAAGCTAAGCTTTCGGGAGCAACTGCTCTATTTGCTGCATCTCAAGCGGCTGTATGATTACAAATTTGGATTTTGGTCCCGGCTGGTGCAATTTTGCATGATCGAAGGCTCTGGAGTCGTGGTCAATTTGCTGGCCCTGCAAGGGCTGCAAGCTGGCGGGTTATCTTTTGCGCTGGCGGATGGGTTGGCGGTTGGGCTGGCCATGGCGTGGAGCTTTTGGCCGAACCATTTGCTCGCATTTGATCCGTTGGTCCGCGCACCGGTGGGGGCCCAATACGGGCGCTTCATGCTGGCGGGTTTTATAGGTGGGATGGCAAACTGGCTGTTGGCCGTGGGCTTGACTCACGGGACAACCTGGTTTGCCGGCCACACCAACCTCGCGGCCGTGGCCGGCATCGCCTTGGGAGCCGTGATCAATTTCGCGCGGTCGTCCCGCAGGGGTGCCCGACGGCCGGTGGGGGAGCAAGTTTAAGATTGTCCCGGAGCACCAATTTCAGTTAATATAATCCGGTTTCCCCGTACCGAATCCGACCATGGCCTCCTTCCCAGCCAGCTCGAAAAAGAAGCGATTCAGCAAGACTGATCGATGGATCGTGAATTATTTTTCCTTTGCGGCCGTGCTTTTTTCCGGTACCTACGTGGTCAACTATATTTGGAATTCCGCTTACGGCACCTGGGCGGTCACATTGGTCCTGGCCACTTTAGCCCTGGTCAAAGCCCTTTCTGCACCGCCCATTCACGGGGCTTTGCGGGGCCGGATGATGGTGTTTATGTCCCTGATGATTGGAGTGGCCGTGCTCAACGTAGCCATTTCGACAGACATGGTTGAAACCTCGCTGCGTTGGATTCTGTGGTTTGGAATATTGATGAGTTTTTCCCGCGTGGCAGGGGCGAGCGATGGCAGTTGGTTGGGCGCCCTCATCCAGCGTTTGCCGTTTCTGTTTACGGTTATTTATGTGACAATCATAGTCATGGCGCATACCAGTCCCGATGCGAAATCGGTGGCCTTTGCTTATCACCTGTCGGGGCTGTATGGAAATTTGATTCTCGCGTGCGGTCTGTTTGCGGCAAAATTCTGGCAGCGCAGCGTCTGGATGATCGTGGGCCTGTTGGGCATATTCTTTTCGGGGGCGGGTGGCGCGTTGTTCACCATACCCATCATGTTTATTCCCTATATTCTCTATAGCGCGAGCAGCATGCCTGTAAAGGGCGTGGCGGTGGCGGGCTTGCTGATGGTTGGCGGGGCCTTCTTCCTGGAGTCGCAGCTGTTTGGGCAATTTCTCAACATCAAGCTGAATAACGGCATTACGGACAACAGTTATTCGGGTCTGGATCGCCTGGAGCGATCAAAAGAGATGCGGTTGCAATTGGTGCAGTACGGCGTTGGGCTGGCCATGCAGCACCCGATGGGTACGGGATTGGGCCACACTTATGCCGAATCCATTTCCCGGGATATGGGAGTGGGCCACGTCCACAACGGCACGGTCACGATGCTCATAGAATTGGGTTTTCCCGGATTTTCCATTTCGCTGGTGATGCTGTTGTGGATCTTTTCGACCATTTTGCGAAGTCGCAGCATCGACAACCAGGTCAAAGGTTTTTATTTCACTTTCTTTTTTACCGTTTTTGGCCGATCGCTGGCGGAAAACTACACGCCGTTGGATTTGGGTAATTATTTCAACCTTGTTTTTCTCATGGTCACGGCGTACTTTTTCCTTTACGAGCGACGGGCGCAGCTGGCACCGGGAGCCTTCCCTCCCATGGGAGCCCATCCGGGCAGGATGGGCCCGCCGCCCATGGGAATGCCGCCCCGCGCCTGGCCGCCGCCGGGGCTCCGTCCGCCGCCACCACGACCGGTGGCCATTCATTGAAGCAAACGGACCCCGCCTCGTACGCGGATCCGGGAAGCTCAATTGATCGGGTGGATTTAGAGGGCAGGTGGAAAGCCGGCTCCGACAAATTCAAGCATTTGAAATTACCTTCCCCAACAAGAGACACCCGACGGCTTCCGGCTCAAGCGCCGTTCGGGAGAGCAGCGAAGCCACCCACGTTCACTTTTAATTGTTGTTTGCAGGAATGGTTTGGTACCGTTTGATGTTTTCCCCATTCAAAGCGCTTTTGAAGCGGTTGATCCGCCCGGAGATTCGCATCGCCATGCGCTACCGCGTAATGCAGCTGCGGTATGCCTTCGATTTTGGTGACGCAGCGGAGTGCCCGATTTGCGGACGATGTTGCACCCGCTTTGCGACTTTTAACGGTCGGGCCAACGCCATGTGCCCGCGCTGCTTCTCCCTCGAACGCCACCGGCTGATCTTTTTGTACCTGCGCGCGCGCACCCGGGTCTTCGAAGAAGACATGGCGGTGCTCCACTTTGCGCCGGAAAAATGCCTGGCGGCGAAATTGCGCCAGCGACAGGGTGCCCGCTATGTCACGGCGGATAACATGACCCAGCACATCGCCCTGATTGAAGTCAAACCCGACCGGACCATGTCCCTGACCAAAATCGAGGATCCGGACGATACCTATGATTTGGTGATTTGCAGCCATGTGCTGGAGCATGTCATGGAGGATTGCCAGGCCATGATTGAAATGTGCCGGGTATTGAAACCCGGGGGAATGGCGTTGATCATGGTCCCCATCAATCCTGGAGCCAGCGTCAGCTTGGAGGATTACTCCCTGGATGAGAATCAGCGCCGCGAACAATATGGCTCGCCGCATCACGTACGTTATTATGCCGAAGCCGACCTCGTCCGGCGATTGGCGGAGTGCGGTTTTGCCGTGACCGCGGACGATTTTGTCCGAAGCCAGAACGCCGCCCGCTTCGTTTTGAATCCGACCGACATGATCTACCGATGCGAAAAACGATAGAGGCGGAATCCATGGGTGGGACGACGCGCCGTCCAGCGCTTCTTTATCTGTCCATCAACGATGGGACCGATACGCGGATCAACAAGGAGATCATTACCTTAAGTCGGGCGTTTGCGGTGGATTTTGTGGGAATTTCGACCGGCGCGGCCAACCCGTTTGTGGCCTCGCGGGTTCGACAGATGGAAGTCGTCGTGGGCCGGCGCCGGTCACCGACGACCCTGATTCGGTTTTTTTTCCGCATCTGGGGTTTGTTGCGACGCAATCGCTACGATTCAGTGCACGTCATAAATGAGAATCTCTACCTATTGTTGTGGCCCCTGCTGTTTGGGCAGCGCGTGGTCTTGGACGTGTTTGACTCCATGTTCCTGAAAATGAATGATGCGGGATGGGGCCTGCGCCGGGTGCAAGGCTTTTGTTATGCCCGGCCGGCGAAAATCATAGTCACGGATGAGGAGCGCGCCCAGCTCATGCCTGAAACCGCGCGAAAGAAGCTGGTCATTCTGCCAAACTATCCCTTCCGGTTTGAAGGTCCAGTCGGACCACGTGTGGCCGGCGAATTGCGGGTGCTCTATGCCGGCTCCCTTTCCGATACGCGGGGAACCATCTTTATTGAGCAATTACTGGCGGCGGCGGAGGATTTGAAGGTGGTTATGGCGGGATGGTTGTATGATGAGCGATCGCGGGAACTTTCCCGGCACCCGCGGGTGGAATGGCTGGGGACCATTCCACAACAGGAGATTATTGCCCGGGCCAGCCGCTGTGATTTCATCTTGTGCCATTATGAGCCGGTGACGCTGAACAACATTTATGCCAGCCCAAACAAGATTTATGACGCCATTCAGGCTGGCGCTGCCGTCATCATAAATCCGGAAGTGCGGGTGTCGCGCTTTGTGCTGGAATACGGGCTTGGGGTTGTCCTGGATGCCTACCAACCGGCAGATATGACGGCGGTCGCCCGGTCCCTGCGCAATTTCAAGTCTCAGTACCAGCCGGATCCGGCATTGCGAGAACGTTTTTTGTGGGAAAGCGTGGAATCTCGTTTACTCGCCGCTCACGGCCAGAACGCCGACGCCCCTTAAGGCAGGCCTCATATGGATCAGATAAAAAAATCAACCGCTGGCGAAAAGTGCGGGCTTCCACTGATCTTGGCCGTGGGCCTGGTCGCAAGGTTGCACTGGTTTTGGTACAACCCATCCTTATGGAACGATGAGGCCAGTCTGGCCAACAATCTGATCAAATATAGTTTTTCAAAAATCGCCGTGACGCCCCTGGACGATGCGCAGGCGGCGCCGCCGGGATATTTGTTGCTGGAAAAGCTGTTTGGGCTGGCGGGTAATTATTCGGAACACTCCCTGCGGTTCCTCTCGCTTCTCTGCGGAATCGCGGCGCTTTTCCTGTTTGCCGATTTGACCCGGCGGGTGTTGAGCGGCGCCGGTCGGTTGCTGGCGGTGGCGGCTTTCAGTCTTTCCGGTCCGCTGATTTATCACTCCGGGGAGGTCAAACAATACCAAATGGAAGTGCTGGCAGCGGTGGTTTTGCTATGGCTGGCGGTGCGTTTTCACGAGAATCTGACGGGGCGCCAGGCGCTGGGGGTGGGCGGAGTCGGGATACTTTGCGTGGTTTGCTCCAATAGTGCCATTTTTGTGTTGAGCGGCGCTTTTGGCCTGATGGCTGCGCGCTTTTTCCTCCTGAAACAATACCGGATGCTGGCGCACGCGGGAGTGGTTCTCGGCTTGGCGGGCTCCGCCTTCCTGGCCTATTATTTTCTGATCTTGCGCCTGAATCCAAACGTGGCGCAGTTAAAGGCGGGATGGGCGCCCCATTTTGCGCCCTGGCCGGTTTCGTCCTCGGGAGTTTTATGGTATGTCCGCACCGCCTTTTTTGCGATGGTCAATCCCTTTGGCCTCTCGCTCGATCTGGATTTGCCGTTTTTGCCGCAGTCAGTGGCCGCAAAATACGCTGTGGCTTTATCCGTGGGCGGGGTGGGGCTTTTTATTCTCGGAGTCGTTGAATTTTGGCGCCGGGACCGGTACTTGGGCGGTCTGATTTTGGCGGCATTGGTCACGACGTTGGGTGCCTCGTTGCTGGGTCAATACCCGCTCAACGAAAGGCTCATCGTCTTTTTGGCCCCGGTGTTTCTCCTGACAGTGGGCAAAGGGGCGGAACTGGCGGGCGGGGTGGCGGCCCGCAAGGGAGTGCGGTGGGGTGTTCGCTTCCTGGTTGCGCTCACTTCGGTCTATCTGGCGATAAATTTTACCGCCAAGATAACGCACCCGGCGTGGTTTGGCGGGGTGGAAAAATACTCGCAGGCGCGGGAGGCGATTCATTACATTGCCCAAGCCAGAAGGAAAGACGACCGGGTTTACCTCATGTGGAATGCGGTTCGATTCTATGATTATTACAATTTTCGCGAAAAACTGGATTGGCCGTTGGACGTCGGAACTGATCCCCGCCGTCAGGCCCATTCGCTTGACGATATCGGCGCTGACGCCAGGCGCGAAATTCAAGCCAGCCTGGAGGGCGAAAACCGGGTTTGGTTTTTGCTGGGCGACGTCCTGTCCCCGGTCGAATATCGCGATCAAAACGGCGTCGTGCATCAATCGGCAACACCCACCGCCACCATCTTCAAAGCGGTGTTGTCCGGCAACCCGTACCAAGCTCCGGAAAAGTTTACCGGGCACGCGGTGGAGGTCTATACACTTCCCAGGGAAGGCCAGGATACCACGGGCAAATGATTTTGCCCGCGCGGCCTGACCGGGTGCGCCGACATTCCTTTCCGACGCGGACTCAAGCACCTTTCTTAATCCATTCCAATCCGGCGGTGAGGGTCGGCTGTCGCCAAACTTGCTCAATGCACCGATGAAACAAATCCTTCAAAATCTGGGAAACGGTGAAACCCTGCTCGTGGAGGTCCCCGCACCGGGAGTCGCTCCGGGAAGCCTGCGCATTGCCACGCGGGCCAGCCTGGTATCCTCGGGGACGGAACGAATGCTGCTCGAGTTTGGTCGCGCCAACCTGCTGGAAAAGGCCCGGCAACAGCCGGAAAGGGTCAAGCACGTGCTGGCGAAAATAAAAACGGACGGGTTGTGGGCCACGGTTGAAGCCGTTCGATCCAAATTGGCCGAACCAATTGCCCTTGGCTATTGTAACGCCGGCTTGGTGCTGGAAGTGGGGGCCGGCGTAGGTGGTTGGCAGGTGGGCGAGCGAGTGCTTTCCAATGGCGCCCACGCGGAGGTGGTGGTTGTTTCGGCCAATTTATGTGCAAAAATTCCGGACCCGGTGCCTGATGGGGACGCGCCGTTTGCGGTGCCCGGGGCCATCGCGTTGCAAGGCATCCGGTTGTTGGCGCCCACTCTGGGGGAAAGTTTCATGGTGACTGGACTCGGGTTGATTGGCTTGCTCGCCGTGCAGTTGCTCAAGGCTCATGGCTGCCGCGTGTTGGGGGTGGACTTTGACGCCGGCAAATGTGCGCTGGCGCGGCAATTCGGCGCGGAGAGCGTGGATTTATCACAGGACGGGGACGTGGCTGCGGCGGCGCGGTCGTTTACCGGCGGGCGCGGGTTGGACGGGGTGCTGATTACCGCGGCAACAAAAAGCAGTGAACCGGTGGCGCAGGCCGCTCAAGGCTGCCGCAAACGCGGACGAATAGTGCTGGTGGGAGTGACGGGACTCGAGTTGAACCGGGCTGATTTTTATGAAAAAGAGCTTTCCTTCCAAGTTTCCTGCTCGTACGGGCCGGGAAGGTACGATCCGGAATACGAGGACAAGGGACGCGATTACCCATTGCCGTTTGTGCGGTGGACGGAACAGCGAAACTTTGAAGCCGTGCTCACCCAAATGGCGCTGGGTGCCGTACAAGTGGGACCGCTCCTTACGCAACAATTTCCCTTTGACGATGCGCTCCAGGCTTATGAGAGGCTTCCGCAAGGGGGAACCCTGGGTTTGGTTCTTGTCTACAAATCTCCACCGGAAACCTGGCAGACGCTGACCGCCCGGAGCATGGCGCATCGCCCGGCAACGCCGTCGTCGCCGTCGTCACCGGTCATTGGCGTGCTGGGTGCGGGAAATTTTGCCACCCGCGTGTTACTGCCCGGGCTGGCTGGAGCCGGTGCCCTCCGGCGTAAAACCATCGTGTCCGGCGGCGGGGTCACTGCGGCCCGCGCGGCCCAAAAGTTTCACTTTGAAAATTCTTCGACGGACGAAAAAGCAGTGCTGGCCGATTCGGAAATTAACACGGTTTTCGTCGCCACGCGGCACGCGGCACATGCCCGGCAGGTGCTGGCCGCCCTGGCGGCAGGACGACACGTTTATGTCGAAAAGCCACTCGCGCTGACGTTCGCGGAACTAGATCAAATCGAACAAGCCCTCAGCCGGTCGCGTTCGTTGCTCATGATTGGTTTCAACCGCCGATTTTCGCCGCATGTGGTTAAAATCAAATCCCTGCTCGAGGGGCTGCGCGCTCCCCGGGCCATGATTTACACGGTCAACGCCGGCGCCATTCCGCCCGCTCATTGGACGCTGGATACGGCGGTTGGCGGGGGCCGGATTATCGGGGAGGCGTGCCATTTCATTGATTTGCTGCGCTTTCTGGCCGGCGCCCCGATTACCTCGGCACGGGCGGATTTTATGGGGGGTGCGGACGGCCGCCAGGGCGACGTTGCCTCGTTGCACCTTCAATTTGGTGACGGCTCCATCGGCACGGTGCATTACCTGGCCAATGGCCATGCCACCTGGCCCAAAGAGCGTCTGGAGATTTTCACTGGCGGTCGCGCACTTCAACTGGATAATTTCCGCAAATTGACCGGTTGGGGATGGAACGCGTCGAGCAAAACCAGCGCTCCGGATAAAGGCCACCATGCCGCCCTGGCGGCGTTTATTCAGGCCATTCGCCGCGGCGGGCCATCCCCCATTCCTGCGGAGGAGATACTCGAAGTAAGCCGGGTGGCCGTTCGCCTCGCCCCGGGCGGCGGGGCCGCGCAATCTTAACGTTGATTTTTTATCATGTCCCGAAAGAAAATTGCCCTGGTCGCCGGAACCCGGCCCGAAGTAATAAAGCTCGCGCCGGTCTTTTTTGCCCTGCGCGAAAGTGCCACGCTCGAGCCCGTGCTCTTGTCCTCCGGCCAGCACCGCCAGATGATTGATCAGGCTTTTGCCGTCTTCGGCTTGAAGCCCGATTTAGATTTGAATTTGATGCAGCCCGGGCAAACGCTGCCGGACTTGACCGCACGGGTGGTGACCAACGTCGCCGCCGCCTTGCGGGAATTGCAGCCCGCCGCCATTTTGGCCCAAGGCGACACCACGACCGTGCTGGGGGCGGCGCTGGCGGCATTCTACGAACGGGTGCCCCTGGGCCATGTCGAGGCCGGTCTGCGCACTTACGATTTCGAAGCCCCCTGGCCCGAAGAAATGAACCGCCGACTCGCCGATCCCATTGCCCGCTGGTGTTTTGCGCCGACGGCCTGGAGCGCCGCCAATCTGCGGGCTGAACACATCCCGGAAGAACGGATCCATGTCACGGGCAACACCGTGGTGGACGCGCTCCTGTGGGTGCGCGAAAAATTGCGCCGGTCGCCGCAGGCCCCGGCGGAAACGGCCGCGCGCTGCGGCATCCCCGCGGAGTTTGCGCGGCGTTACCTGGAAAACGACCATTCGCGCTTTGTGTTAATTACGGGGCACCGGCGCGAATCCTTTGGCCGGGGATTTGAAAACATCTGCCAAGCGGTTGCGGAACTGGCGCAGCGTTATCCCGACTTGGGCCTGCTCTACCCGGTGCATCTAAATCCGAACGTGCAGGAGCCGGTTCGCCGTCTGCTGGGCGCCAATCCCCGGGTCGCGTTGATCCCACCGGTGGATTACGAAGATTTCATCCGGTTGATGGACCGCTGCCATTTTGTGCTCAGTGATTCCGGCGGAGTGCAGGAGGAGGCTCCGAGTCTCGGCAAGCCAGTGCTCGTCATGCGCGAAACGACGGAGCGGCCCGAGGGCGTGGAGGCCGGGACTTGCCGCCTGGTGGGTACCGACCCCGCGCGCATCGTCGGCGAGGCGGCGGTATTGCTGGAAAATTCGGCTGAGTTCGCCCTGCGCTCGCGCCTGCAAAATCCCTACGGGGACGGAACGGCCAGCCTCCGCATTCGCAATATTTTGGAAAAATTCCTGGTTTGATCCAAATCATGAAATACGACATCTGTGTCCTCGGCCTCGGCTACATTGGTCTGCCCACGGCCTCCATCTTCGCCACCAAGGGAAAGAGGGTCCTCGGCGTGGATGTGGTACCCGCCGTGGTTGAGACCATCAACGCGGGCAGAATTCACATTGAGGAGCCTGACCTCGATGTGCTGGTGCGCGCCGCCGTCCAGAGTGGATATTTACGGGCCAGCGGGCAGCCGGAAGCAGCGGCGACCTATATCATCGCCGTGCCGACCCCATTTCACCATCACGGTACCCGGACTAAGTCCCCTGATTTGTCGTTTGTCGAGCAGGCCACGCGCTCGCTGGCGCCAGTGGTGCCCGCCGGAGCATTGGTGATTCTGGAATCCACCAGCCCGGTCGGCACCACGGAAAAGGTGCGCGATTGGATGACGGAGGAACTGCACCGGATTCGACCAGGAGAAGCCGTGGCCCTCGGTGGGTCGCTGCGGTTTGCCCATTGCCCCGAGCGAATCCTGCCGGGTCAGATGTTAAAGGAATTGGTGGCCAACGATCGCATCGCCGGTGGCCTCACCCCGGAAGCCGCCCAAGCGGCGAAGGCGCTTTACCGGGTTTTTTGCACTGGAGAAATCTTCCTGACCGATGCCCGCACCGCGGAAATGGCCAAGTTGACGGAAAATTCCTTCCGTGATGTCAATATCGCCTTTGCCAACGAACTTTCCCTCATTTGCGAAAAGTTGAAGATTGACGTCTGGGAATTGATCCGGCTCGCGAACCGCCACCCGCGGGTGAAAATTCTCCAACCCGGCCCGGGCGTGGGGGGGCACTGCATTGCCGTGGATCCGTGGTTTATTGTCGATGCCGCGCCGGAGTTGGCACGCCTGATCCGGACCGCGCGAGAGGTTAACGATAGCAAGCCCGAGTATGTGATCGCGGCGATTGTGCAGGCGGCGTCGAAATTCCCCCAGGCCGTCATTGCCTGTTTGGGTTTGGCGTTTAAGGCGGATGTGGATGACCTGCGCGAAAGCCCGGCGGTGGATATTGTCGGGCAACTGGCTTTGGGCGGGGTGGGCGAGGTGTTGGCGGTGGAACCACACATCAAGGCTCTGCCCGTCGCGTTGGCGAAGCCCGGCAAAGTGAAGTTGACGGATGCGGCCACGGCCCTAGCCCGCGCGAACATCGTGGTCTTGCTGGTGAATCACCGGGTCTTTGGCGAAATTGACCGGCGATTACTGGCGGGCAAGACGGTCATTGATACGCGCGGCTTTTGGCAATGAATATATTTCGTAAAGCGCGGTTGATTATAGAATTCCTTGGGCCCGGATGGGTGGCTTACCGGCTGGGTTATGCGTTGCGCAGGCGGCTGGGCTTGCTGCGGCGGGCGTCACCGCAAATACCTTGGGACGCCATTCCTGCGGGCGCCAAACTGCCGGATTGGCTGCGGGCTCCGGCTTGGCCGGCCAGTGGGATGGAGTGGGGGGATCAGTGCGTTACGGAGGCCGATGGTATTTCGCTGGGTGAATTCATTCTGTTTTCGGGCCATGCCAAGCACCTGGGAGTGCCGCCAAACTGGCATCGCAACCCGTTTACCGGCCAATCCGCTCCGCGCGGACGGCATTGGTCAGATTTGGGCGACTTCGATTTCGGCGACATTAAAACGATTTGGGAACCGAGCCGGTTTGGCTGGGCGTTTACACTGGTGCGGGCCCATGCGCGGACTGGCGAAGCTCGCTTCGCGGAACTCTTTTGGACCCTGTTCGAGGACTGGTGCGCGCAAAATCCCCCGAATGAGGGGGTGAACTGGAAATGCGGGCAGGAGGCGACATTTCGTCTGATGGCGGTTACCTTTGCCGTCGCCGAATTCGGTCGTTTGCCCAGTGCGACGGAGGAACGGCTGCTTCTCTGGTCACGGTTCGTGACTGCGACGGGCCGGCGAATTCAAGCCAATTTGGACTATGCCTTGAGCCAGTCCAACAATCATGGAGTGAGCGAGTGCGTGGGTTTGATCACGGTTGGTCTCTTGTCAACGGACTCTGATGAATCCAGGGGTTGGCGCGACCTTGGATTACGGCAATTGGAAGGGCAGGTCGCGGAATTGATATATGCGGATGGAGGATTCTCCCAACATTCAATGAATTACCATCGGGTGCTGCTGCACGATTTAATTTGGGCCGTCCGCCTAATACAGCTTTCAGGAGGCCAGGTACCTGGATGGTTGGATCGAAAGCTGCGCATGGCACTGCTTTTCGTCCAATACCTTTGGGAGCCGTCAAGCGGACGGCTTCCCCTGACGGGATCCAATGACGGAGCAGACATTTTACCGCTGGACGAATGCGCCTACGACGACTTTCGCGGGGTCATTCAGGGGGGGTGGGCGGTTTTGGAAAATCGCCTCGTATTGCCGCCAGGACTCTGGAGCGAATCAGCCTTTTGGCTTTCTGGCCGGGACCCGGCGGGAATGTCAACGGAAGATGAGGGGGGCGGCGATCGTTGGCGATGGCATGCCGCTGAAAGCGGCCATCTGTATTGGCGTTCAGGTGAAACCCGGTTGAATCTGCGCTGCCCGGTTCACTTTCGCCACCGGCCGGACCATGCCGACATGCTGCATATTGACGTAACTTGGCGGAGTATCCCCGTGGCCCATGACAGCGGCTCCTATTCCTATAACACCTCCGGGGTATTTGACGGTGCGCTGCAGCTGGCAAAGGCGCATAATGTAATGATGCTCGCAGACCGCGAGCCGATGGAAAAGGCCAGTCGTTTTCTCTATTTGCCCTGGCCGAAGGGATCAGCCCACTGGTCAGAGTCGGACAGGTGTTTTCGCGGTTCCCACGATGCCTACGGTGCCGACGCAAAGATTGAACGAGCCATTACGGCGCCGGAAGGCGGAGATTTATCAATCACCAGGGGAATTTTTTCGATTACCGACACCATTATTTTGCGCCTGCCGGGACGGGTGCGTTTGCACTGGCTGCTGGCGGATGCCGGGTGGAAGCTTGATCAGGCTTCCCGCACCCTTTCTGCGAATTTGGACGGATTAGCGTTTGTCATTTCGTGGCAAAGCAGCCTGCCGGCGGCCGCGTTGAGCCTGGTACGCGCAGACCCAAACTCGGCGCGCGGATGGTGGTCGCGCCATTATCTCGAATTGGAACCGGCAGTTTCCTTCGAACTGTTGTTTGACGTGGAAAAAGAACTGACGGTCACGACGCGGTTTGCGCCGGGAAGATAGTCGGCCATGCACGTTTTATATTTTCACCAGTACTTTAACACGCCGCGGGGCGCCGGCGGCACCCGCTCCTACGAATTTGCGCGGGCGCTGATCGCCCGCGGCCACCGCGTAACGATGGTTTGCGTACACGAGGAGACGGACCCATTGGACCTTCCGGGAGCGGCGGGAGGTCTGACGCGGTGCGGGGTCATTGACGGTATTAACGTGATTCAATTCAACCTGACCTATTCCAACTATCAGGGATTGCGCCAGCGCGCGGGCGTATTTCTGCGGTTTGCGGCCCGGGGGGTGGGGCTGGCGCTAAAAATGGATTACGACCTGATTTTCGCCACCAGCACACCGTTGACCGCCGGAATTCCCGGGATTTTTGCGCGGGTGCTGCGCGGCAAGCCCTTTGTCTTTGAGGTCCGCGATTTGTGGCCGGAACTGCCCAAGGCGATGGGCGTCGTGAAAAATCCAGTCGTTCTCGCCGGGATGAGCGCCTTGGAATGGTTAAGCTACCGTGCGGCTTCCGCCTGCGTCGGTTTGTCGCCCGGCATCGGCCGGGGCATGGCCCGTCGGGCGCGCCGAAGTCTGCCCATTACCATCATTCCGAACGCCGCGGATCTGGATATTTTTCGCCCGGGTCGGCGCGAAGATTTGCGTCTGGAGGGCATCGGACCAAAGGATTTTGTGGCGGTGTTTACCGGGGCGCACGGCCAGGCCAACGGACTCGACGCCGTGCTCGACGCGGCGGCGGAACTTAAACGGCGGGGCCGGAGCGACATCGTGTTGGCGTTCATGGGCGATGGGAAAACCAAGCCGAAACTGGTCGAACGCGCCCGCCGGGAGGGTTTGGTCAATTGCCGGTTTTATGGCCTGATGCCGAAGATCCAGTTGAACGGCATTATCAGTTGCGCCGATGCCGGGCTGATGATTCTCGCCAACGTGCCGGAATTTTATTACGGCACTTCGCCCAATAAATTTTTCGATTATCTCGCTGCGGGTTTGCCGGTCGTCAACAATTATCCCGGCTGGCTGGCCGACTTGATTCAACAGCATCGTTGCGGGGTGGCGGTTCCGCCCGGAGACCGCGGGGCTCTGGCTGATGCGCTTTGCCAATTGGCCGATCAACCGGAATTGCGCCGGGAGTTTGGCCGCAATGCCCGCCGCCTGGCAGAGACTAATTTCGCGCGAACCTCCTTGGCCGGGAAATTTGTGGACTGGCTGGAGGCCGCTTACGGAGACCGGGCCCCCGCCGGATTGCAGCCGTTCGCCCCTGGTTCGGAATTTACTCCCCAAACAACCGGTAATGCACATGCGGACGCCGCCAGCGGATAAATTCACGCGTGCCCGGGAGGGTGCCGATGCGGGCGGGAATCCGGGCCACTGGGAACCCCATTTCCTCCTTGAACTTGCTCAGGGCGGTGTCCTCCCGGGAATGCAATCCGTAAACAATTTCGCGAATGTTGCCGGATCGCCGGCAAATTTGCATCAATTCAAAGATCAAGCCGGTGCCAATACTGCTCGGCAGGGCTTCGGTTGCGAGCATGACCGTATCCACGTATGCGGTACCGTCCACGGCGCTGGCGGTCAGGTACCCGCCAATTTTTCCCTGAAGGCGCCCAGCCAGAACCACGCGCAATTCGGGCCGCACTTCCTGCTGGATCAGGGCAGCAAAATCGGCAGCCGGCAAGGCCCGACCGTAACCCGTTCGTTTCACCGCCGAAAGATGAACGGCATGGCCTTCGACCGCCAGCGCCCCCGGTTCGAGAATTTCAACAATTTCCACCTGGCGCTGGCAACTGCGCAATTGGTTGCGTCGTTTCGACGGCAGCGAGGACATGTCGTAACCGGCGACGTTTTGATTCAAATGCGCGGGCATGATCGAATTGGCGGCCGCCGCATCTGCCAGCGAAGTGCGAAAACCCCAACACAAGGGGGTGGGCCAGGTTGCTTCGTCGG
>Ga0206896_1043_pt1 | contig 28924 bp, 21 predicted proteins | sample Alteio_BWOrgHeat_52_FD_152969 | JGI IMG/M metagenome (GOLD analysis project Ga0206896, IMG submission 152969) | Enriched cells from forest soil in Barre Woods Harvard Forest LTER site, Petersham, Massachusetts, United States -... | ecosystem: Environmental > Terrestrial > Soil > Temperate forest >... | reverse complement strand
CGCAATCGCGAGAACCCAAATGTCGCGTCTGATTTTCAACTATTGGAATTGTGAACCGCGCCGGTTTGAGGCCAGATCAAGGGGGATTAGCATCGGTCGTTGAGTTGTGCGTCCCACCCTTCGCGAAGTGCGCGAAGGATGGGGCTCCCAGGTTTGTGATGTTGACGAAGGACGGGGGTGGGCCACCTATACTGTTACGAGACTCATTTGGACAAGGCTGGTATTTAGTGAAACTTCCGTTGACATTATTGTGCTTTCTTCTGGGACTAAGTCTCTCTGCATCTGCACAGCAACCTACTCCCGTCACGGCGCCGCAAGCGCCACCTGCGGCGACTGATTCGAAGCTACATGAGAACGTGGTCAAGCTTATCGAACTCATGGGTTCTCGTCACCTGATGCAGGAAGGGCTCGAAAAGACTATGCCGGATGCGCGAGCGAAAATGCTACAGGCGGCTCCAACATTACCCCCGGAATTTGCAGATGAGTGGGTCAAACGGATGAAGGCAGACGAACACATCAACGACTACGTGCACGTCATCGTTGTTACATACGAAAAGCATTTCACCAGTGACGAGATCGCCGAATTGATCAGCGTGCAGCAGGATATCAACAATAAGAAGCCTCCCGTGCTATCTGATCATTTGAAGAGCAAACTCGCCGCTGATGGAGTCACGATCCAGAGCGAGATTTTAGGCGGATGCACACAGGTTGGCGCAAAACTCGGCGGCGATATGGCGCAGGCGATCGGCAAAGAGCATCCCGAGTGGGTGAAGGCGAGCTCATCTTCGAATGATTCGGAGCCGAAAAAATAGCAGTGGTGGCTGTAAACCCAGGTCTCAGAAGCGAGACCTGAGGCACCCTCATTCCAGATATGGGCCACCCGCCTTACAGTTGCAGCTCACGGTGAGTTGATTTTATCCACATCGACTGAAATCAGTCATGACGACGCGAAGCGCCGGAAGTTGAGGATCCCCAGACAAGCAGCGCCACCACAAAATGGACCCAAAACCAAACGCTGAAGCCTTGGTGGGCATGGATAAGAATCATTACCAGAATCCTTGGAAGAAAAATCCACAGTAATGCCGACCATGGCTGGCTCACGACGAGCCACCAGTTTCCCAGCCACGAGAAGAACAAGCACACTCTAGGTAAAAACAGGCTTCCAATTAAAAACCATAGTGGTATTTCGCTCATGGCAGAGTGACCTTCTACTCCTTGTTGTGCCGTGAGGCGCGATGGCCTAGGCGGCTAGCCCTCATCGCTTTCGCGGAGTTTGGCTATTACCTGGAAGTCTTCCAGCGTTGTTGTGTCGCCTTTGATTTCGCCGCTGGTGGCTAACTCTCGTAACAAGCGGCGCATGATTTTGCCACTTCTGGTTTTGGGCAGGGCTTCGGTGAATCTTATGTCTTCTGGACGGGCGAGCGAGCCTATCTCTTTGGCTACCCATTTCTTTAATTCTTCTTTGAGGGCGGCCAGGGCTTCAGGGGATTTATGGGATGCGGCGTAGGCGGAGTCGAGGCTTACGAAGGCTACTATGGCCTGGCCTTTCATATCGTCGGGGCGGCCTACTACTGCTGCTTCGGCTACCTTGGGGTGAGCTACTAATGCTGACTCTACTTCCATGGTGCCGAGGCGGTGTCCGCTTACGTTTAGGACGTCGTCTACGCGGCCCATGAGCCAGTAGTAGCCATCGGCGTCTTTGCGGGCTCCGTCGCCGGTGAAGTAGCAGCCGGGGACGTCGGACCAGTAAGTCTTCTTATAGCGTTCTGCGTCGCCGTAGATGGTACGGGCCATGGAGGGCCACGGTTTGCGGATGACTAGCAGGCCTCCGTGGCCGGCTGGGACTTCGTCACCCTCTCTGGTGACTACTGCGGGTTCGATGCCGAAGAAGGGTCTTGTGGCAGAGCCGGGTTTGGTGGGGACGGCGCCGGGGATGGGGGCGATCATGATGCAGCCGGTTTCGGTCTGCCACCAGGTGTCGACGATGGGGCAGCGGTTTTGGCCCACTCGCTCGCGGTACCACATCCATGACTCGGGGTTGATGGGTTCGCCGACTGTGCCGAGGAGGCGGAGGGAATCGAGGCCGTGCTTCTCTACGTGTTCGTTGCCCCACTTGATGAAGGCGCGGATGGCGGTGGGGGCGGTGTAGAAGATGGTGACCTGGTGGTCGTCGATGATCTTCCAGAAGCGGGAGAAGTCGGGGTAGTTGGGCGCGCCCTCGTACATGAGGACGGTGGCTCCGTTCTGGAGGGGGCCGTAGACGACGTAGCTGTGTCCGGTGACCCAGCCGATGTCGGCGGTGCACCAGTAGACGTCGTGCTCTTGCAGGTCGAAAACGTATTTGCTGGTGAGGTAGGTCTGGACGGCGTATCCGCCGGTGGTGTGGACGAGGCCTTTGGGTTTGCCGGTGGTGCCGCTGGTGTAGAGGATGTAGAGCGGGTCTTCTGAGTCGAGCGGTTCGGCGGGGCAGACGGGATCGGCTTTGGCGACGAGATCGTGCCACCAGTGATCGCGGCCCTGCTGCATGTTGACTTCGGTGCCGCTGCGCTTGAGGACTACTACGTGCTTTACGGATGGAGTTGAGGCGCAGGCTTCGTCTACGGTCTTTTTTAGCTGGATTTCTGTGCCGCGGCGGTAGCTGGTGTCTTGGGTGAGGATGGCTACGCATTGGCTGTCGTTGACGCGGTCGGCGATGGCGTGGGCGGCGAAGCCTCCGAAGATGACGGAGTGGATGGCGCCGATGCGGGCGCAGGCGAGCAGGGCGATGGCCAGTTCGGGGGTCATGCCCATGTAGACGGCTACGCGGTCGCCTTTCTGGATTCCCAGGGACTTGAGGGCGTTGGCGAATTTCTGGACTTCTGTGTGGAGTTCGGCGTAGGTGAGTTTTCTAACTTCGCCGGGCTCTCCTTCCCAGATGAGGGCGGTCTTGCCGGCGCGGCTGCCGAGGGCGTGGCGGTCGACGCAGTTGTAGCTGAGGTTGGTTTTGCCGTTGACGAACCATTTGGCTACGGGAATTTCCCATTCCAGGACCCTGGACCATTTCTGGAACCAATGCAATTCTGATGCGGCTTCGGCCCAGAAACTCTCTGGATCGGCGATGCTGCGGGCGTAGAGTGCTTCATAGGCCTCGAGGGATTTGATGTGGGCTGCGGCGGAGAACTCGGGAGGCGGTGGGAAGACGCGGTCTTCGCGGAGGATGGATTCGAGGTCCTGATTGGGTGATGCGGGTTTGGGCGCGGTTGTTGCGGGGATAGAGCCGGATGCCATCGAGTGTCCTTGCTTGAAAATGAGCGGAACCGCCGAAGCTGCAGCGTGTTTCCTGTCAGAGACACGATAGCTGGTGGCGATGGGGATGGGCAAGTTGAGGGGTGGATGCGTTGAAGATCGTGGATTGTGAGGAGGGAAAGATGCGGAGACATCCGTCCAGTCTGTACGTGGTTGCAGATTGATATCGGAGCGGCGATTGATTCGACACCAGTGCAATTGACCGCTTTCTAAAATCTGCTTGACATTCTCTTGATTTCTAATTTTCCTTTGGCAGTGACTAATCCGAGGCAGCCGGGCGCTCTAGAGATGGCGCGTAGACAGAACACCCGCCCCGACCGACATTTCATCTGCTGAAGTATCGCCGGAACTGTTTGATGGACCCCCCAATCCACTAGGCCAAGGAGCCGTGATGCAAAAGTTTGCCGCAAATATGAATGAGTCAGAGTGTGTGTGCGCGAGTGAACGTGGCACCACCAGTGTGTCCCGCCGAGTTGGACGTAGGACACGATTTGTGTTTCTGATGGCCGCGTTTTCGATGCTGGCGATGGCCGGATGCGGTGGCAGCAGCGGCGGCAAAGCGGATTTCACTCTTGAGGTTGCGCCATCGACCATCACGGTGGTCCCGGGGGGCGCGCCGCAGACTTTGACGGTTGCGGCAACGCCGGTCAATGGATTCACGGGAAGCGTAGCGGTTGCGGTGGGAACGTTGCCTGCGGGCGTGACGGCATCACCGGCGACTCTTTCTGTCACGCCGGGGACTCTCGGACAGATCACTATTACGGCGTCTTCAGCCGCTGTAGCCGGATCGGCGAGCGTTGCCCTAACCGGGACTTCGGGGACTCTTACGCATAATGCATCGTCGGCACTGACGATCGGCGCTGCGCCGCCTACGCCGGATTTCACTCTTCAGATTGCGCCTGCCACCGTAACGCTGGTCGCCGGCGGCGATCCGCAGATATTGACGGTTGCGGCTACACCGGTCAATGGATTCACGGGAAGCGTCACGGTTGCAGTTGGTACGCTGCCCGCAGGTGTGACGGCTACGCCGATGAGCCTTTCGCTTGCTCCGGGGACATTTGGACAGGTTAGCATCGCCGCATCTTCAGCAGCGGTGTCGGGCAATGCGAACATTGGGGTTACCGGAACTTCGGGAAGTCTCTCGCACGATGCTTCCTCGGCGCTTACTATCAGCCCGGCGGCCCCGCTGACTACTACAGCTTCGTTGAGCACCGACTCGTACAATTTTGGCAACAACCTGGTGAACAATACGCTCACCAAGACGGTTGTTGTTGTCACCAATACAGGGTCGGTCCCTCTGACGTTGAACCCATCGCTGACAGGTAATGCAAGCTATTCAATCGTGGCAGCTCAATCCTGCGGGAGTCAGCTCGCCGCTGGCGCCAACTGCAACGTCGTGTTGAACTACCTTCCCACAGTGGCGTCGACTCCCGCGAGTCAGGACGCTGTATTGAACCTGGGTTTTGCGAACGTGCCGGCGGGTACTCCGCAAACGGTGGCGATTTCCGGTGCTTCAGGAGCGTTGGCTGCAGGAACGGTTACCAATACACATAATCCGCAGGTGGCGCTGTACACGTTGACTCTACCCTTCCCGGGAAGCGTGACTGTCAATTTTGGCACGACGACAGCTTACGGGCTCAAGACCTGGGCTCAGTCCACGGATACGGCGGGCGGCACGGTGAGCATCCTGGTGGCCGGCATGAAGGCTACGACTGCTTACCATATGCAGGCTGCGGTCACGTTCTCTAACGGTATGACCACAACTGACGTTGACCATACCTTCACAACCAAGGCAATACCCGCCAGTATGGCCATCACCCTGAGTACGACGACGACAGCTGGAATGACTCCGCAGTCTGGAATCGAGATGCTGAATAGCTTAGGGCAGCCCAGTGGCGTCGAGATCACTGATCTTGCCGGAAACGTTCTGTGGACTTATGCCACGCCGGTCCCTTCGACGGACCTGCTCGACGGAGTCAAAATGCTCCCCAATGGGCATTTCCTAATGACGATAGGTGTTAACTCCACCGTTCCGCTTAACGGCACGATTCCACTCAATGACCCTATTGAGATGCGCGAGGTGGACCTGGCTGGCGATACGGTGCGGGAAGTCACCCTCAACGATATCAATGCAGAATTGACGACCGCCGGCTGCGCTGAGTGCAATGTTGTTCTCGAGACCCTCCACCACGATGTGGAGCCGCTGCCCAACGGTCATTGGCTGCTGTTGTCGAACACGCTGAAGGCGCTGTCGCCGACCAGCACTCCGGCGTTGACCAATGCCCCGCCACAGACGGTACTGGGAGATGTGATTGTAGATCTGGATCAAAACTTGCATCCGGTCTGGGTCTGGAATGAATTCAATCATCTTGACCCCAACCGTCATCCTTTCCAGTTCCCCGACTGGACACATACAAACGCCATCGTCTACTCGCCGGATGACGGAAACATCCTGATATCGATCCGGCATCAGAACTGGGTGGTCAAGGTTAACTACGCAAACGGCACCGGAAACGGAAGCATTTTGTGGCACCTCGGCGAGGGCGGAGACTTTACGCTGGCAGGAGGAAACGACCCGCTGGACTGGCAGTATGCGCAGCATGCTCCTTCGTTCACCAGTTCCAATACGACTGGGAACTTCTCGCTGGTGTTGATGGATAACGGCGATGACCGTATCTATCCGGCCAGCGTGACATGTAACAACGCAGGTGCAATACCATGCTTCTACACAACAATTCCGGTTTTCCAGATAAACGAAAGCGCTAAGACAGCGACGCTTGAGTTCCACCAGATATTGCCGTACAGCCTTTACAGCAATTTTGGGGGAAACGCTGAACAATTGGCGAACGGCAACATCGAGTACGATCTTGCCGGCATTGGTCCATCATTCGGAGGCGGCTCTGCCGTGTACGAAGTTACCCAGGAAGCCAATCCGCAGACGGTCTGGACAATGCGCATGACGGGCGGAAATTTGTATCGCGCGATGCGCCTGCCGAGCTTCTATCCGGGTGTGCAGTGGTAACTCTAAGCTGCGGTCCACGGTAGCTCCGCTGGAAGAAACTAACTATAACTGCCCCATGTTTCCCGGACCCAGGTTCTCGGAAACATGGGGCTTGGTTTTTGTTATTCGGCGGGATTAGGAGACCGGGGTTCGAGCTGAATCTGGTAATCGCTGTAATCGATTTTCATGAGCGTATCGCCGAGCAGGAAGTTGTGCGTGTGCAGTTCGGCGTGCTGCGCCATGGAGAAGCCGTTGATCCTGCCGTAGTCCCGCTTGCCTGCTGCATCTCCGGCGAAGATTGAGACACTTTGCGCGGGCGCACCCTCGAGATGGACGAGGGTGAAGTCGGCAGCGTCGAACCAGCCTTTGCCATTGAAGAGATATGTAACTTTGCGCCTGGCCTTGAGGTTCATCATGATGCAGTCGCGACCATTGATGGTTTCATGACCGGGCAACAACTGCATTTCATAGTTGGCTGAGGTGACGGCGACGCTCTCTCGATTCGCGGCTTTGGCCATCTCCTTTTCGTTGGCCAGAACCTTATCGATAACGGCGCTACGGAGGACGGAGGAGCCGGTGGCTGAGATTGGCGTGTACTCCTTGCCAGCACCGCGCGTGTAGACGGTCTTGACGGTGACTTGTGCGGAGGGGCTGGCTTCGCCGTTTCGATAGATGGAGTAGAGTTCCTGGACGGTGTAGCTTGCGATGCCGTCGATTCTGGCCTTTACGGCGGAGTCGATGCGGCGGATGACTTCGTCATTTTGCAGCGACTGACCTTGTCCGGGGCCGGACGCGGCTCGGAGCGATGTTGGGATGCCGGCCACGACGAAAAGCATCAACCAGCACTTTACAAATGAAAGGAGTTGTTTGGTGTTGATCTGACTTGGCAATCCTCGCTCACTTTCCACGTCTGTTGGACGGCTGGCGCTGCTGAGGGTTTGGATGCGCGTTGTGCATGGAACGATTGCAGCGCTGATAGGCTGAATTCTTATGGATATTTTGGTGGACTCGATGCAAGGGCCGGAGCGCAGCTGGGTGATTACGGTGATGGGACGCGCCAGTGTGGAGCATGCACTGGGGCCGGTCATCGCCATTATGAAGGAGCAAAAATTAGAACTTGACCGAATCGACGTGCTCTCGGACGGACAGGTCGAAGAGGCGGGTTCCGGCACGGGATATGCGTGCGCAGCTGTCCGCGTCTTGGGGGCGCTTAGCGACGTGGCTGCAATGCGGGGTGAACTGTCACGACTGGCGGACGAACTGATAGTAGATATCGTGTTGCAGCAGGAAACCGAGTATGGGCGGGAGCGACGGCTTTTCTGCTTTGACATGGACTCGACGCTGATCCAGGGCGAGGTGATTGACGAGTTGGCGAAGATGGCTGGGGTGGCGGATCGGGTGGTCGCGATTACTGCTTCGGCGATGCGCGGGGAGATTGAGTTTCAGGAGAGCTTTCGGCGAAGAGTGGCGTTGCTTGCTGGGTTGCCTGCGGCCCGGGTACATGAGTTGCTGGAGCGGATTCCGCTGATGGAGGGGACTGAGCGGCTCTTCAAGACTCTGAAGGCGCGGGGGGCTAAGACTGCGATTCTTTCGGGTGGGTTTACTTTCTTTGGGGACTATTTGAAGGAGAAGCTTGGCGTTGATCATGTGCATGCCAACGAGCTGGATGTAGATGCGGATGGGTATGTGACGGGTGAGGTGCGCGGGCGGATTGTGGATGGGGCTCGCAAGGCAGAGCTGCTCATCCAGATTGCTGAAATTGAGCGGATCCCGTTGGAGCAGGTGGTAGCGGTAGGGGATGGGGCGAACGATTTGCCGATGCTGCGGCTTGCGGGGATGGGAGTGGCTTTTCATGCGAAGCCGGTGGTGCGGGCTTCGGCGCGGTACTCAGTTACGCATGTGGGGTTGGATGGTTTGTTGTATTTGCTGGGGGTGCCGGATTGGGAGTGGGTGAAGTGATTCCGAAAAGACATCCCATTTGGGAGACTCTGCTCCGCGCTGTGGAAACCCTAGGCTACTTGGCTGGGCTGAGTATTGGCTGATCGTACGGGATGAAGCCCTCCCACTGCCAGGGCAGGCCTACATTGCCCATCAACTCGTCGACCAGGGTCTTGTAAATGCCTACCGCCTGATCGCTGTTCGACAATAGCAGGATGCAGGCGCGCTTTGGCTGTACACACAGAGCGTAATTGACTGTACCGTCGTCGCGACCCTCCTTAAAGAAGGCGTGCCCGTAAGGCGTATCAAACACTCCCCAACCGATCCCATAGCCTAGACGAATACTCTTATAGGCTTCCGTAGTCTCGCTGGCCAGTGTAGGAAATTGTCCGACACTGTCAATCGGAATTTGCAGACGAATCATCTCGGCTTTTGCGCGAGCGCTCAAGCCCTCTCCGTTTACGACGCCAGCCAGGAAGCGGGACCAATCCCGTGCCGTGGTGTCCATTGAGCCGGCTGCGCCAACCTTGCCACGATGATTGTGCGCTTTGAACTCGCCTTTCAGGAGGTATACATCGGCAACATTGGCGTTGACATCTTCGTGCCACATTAGAGTGGTGCGGCTCATGCCGAAACGATCCAATACGCGGCGCTGCATTTCCTTGCCGACATCGAGCCCCAGTCCGTTCTCCAGCACGAATTGGGCGAGATTGAAGCCCTCGCCTGAGTAGCCGAAGCGGACGCCAGGATCGCGGTGAAATCTTAGCTTTCCGTCCGGCTCGAGCCAACTGAAGTTGGCAAAGCCGGTGGTGTGATCGAGAAGGATGCGAAACGTCAGGTCGCGCCATCGCGAATCGTCGGCAAGCGCAGCGTATTTTGGATAGTCGGGCAGAGGCTTGGAGAGATAATCCGCGATGGAGCGGTCCAAGTTGATATTTCCTTCATCGACAAGTTGCATCACCATGTAGGCGAAGGTGGCCTTGGTTAGCGAGGCACCGTACATGACCGTGTCAGGATTCAACGGCAACCCTTGCGCATTGCGAAGGCCGAAGCCGCGAAGGTAGACCACGCGTCCGTCCCGAATTAGCGCGACGGCGAGGCCTTTGACGTCATTCGCATACATGAGATCTTCAATGCGATGGTCGATGGTAGTGGCGGGGAGCGCATGTCCATCGAGACTCTTGATCGGTTGGGCGGCGGCGATAACTGAAATTCCGAGCCATGCAGATAGCGCCGAAATGGTGATTCGAAATCGCGGATCAAGACTCATATATTTCAGGATACAAAAATTATGTTTGATATGTTCCGCTGTAACGGTAATCGGGGCGACCCAGTTTCGCAATTGGCTATGAATAGATTCACCACTTGACACTTGGTGACCAGCTATTCGAATTCGTCCCAGATGCGGCGATTTTTGGTTTCCGGGAGGAAGAAGAGGCCTATGAAAAAGGTCATGGTGGCGATGGTGATTGGCCAGACGAGGCCCATGAATTTAGCGTTGGGGTCGCCGGGATGGCCTGCCAGCCACCAGGTGGCTATCCATGTGGCCATGAGTGGGGTGAGGCCGCCGAATTCGCCGTTGCCGAGGTGATAGGGGATGGACATTGAGGTGTAGCGGATGCGGGCTGGGAAGAGTTCGACGAGCAGGGCGGCGATAGGCGCATAGACGAGCGTTACATAGAGAACTTGCAGGAAGATCAGGGCGATCATTACTGGTTGGTTCACAGTGACAACTGTGCCTACTTTGGTCACGGCTCCAGCCATGGCGTGATAGATCGGCCAGTAGGTGAGGGCGGCGAGGGCGCAGCCGGTGAGGAGCAGCGGTTTACGGCCTACTTTGTCGGAGAGCCATCCGAAGAGAATGAAGAACGGTGTCGCGAGGGCGAGCGCGATGGCGATCATCGTGTAGGCGTCTTTGTAGTTGACGCCGAGGGTCTTGGTGATGAAGACGAGGACGTAGAACTGGCCGGTGTACCAGACTACGGCTTGTCCTGCTGTTGCTCCGAAAAGAGCGATGGCGATCAGGCCCCAGTTGCGGCCTCCGATCTGGGTGATGGGTGATTTCGAGGACTTCCCTTCCTTCTTGAGTTTGGCAAAGAGCGGTGACTCTTTGAGGCGAATTCGAATCCAGAGAGAGAAGACGACTAGGATCAGCGAGAGAAGGAAAGGAATGCGCCATCCCCAGGCTTGGAATTCTACGTCGCCGAGCTGGACGCGGACGATTAACACCAGAATCAGCGCGGCGAAGAGGCCGAGTGTAGCGGTGGTCTGGATGAAGCTGGTGTAGAGGCCGCGCTGGTGGTCGGGGGCGTGTTCGGCAACAAAGGTGGCCGAGCCACCGTATTCGCCGCCAAGCGCGAGGCCTTGCAGGCAGCGCAATAGCACAAGCAGGGCCGGGGCGAGCAGGCCGACTTTCTGATAGGTAGGCAACAGGCCAATGCCGAAGGTGGACAGGCCCATGATGCTCAGCGTGGCGATGAAGGTGTACTTGCGGCCGATGAGGTCGCCGATGTGTCCGAAGAAGGCGGCGCCGAAGGGACGGACAGCGAATCCGGCCCAGAGGGCCCCGAGGGAGAACAGGAAACCGGTAGCGAGGGATCCGGGAAAAAACTGATTGGAGAGGACGACGGTGAGGATGGCGTAGAGGTAGAAGTCGTACCACTCGATGAGGGTTCCGGCTGAGGAGGCGAGGATTACGTGGGTGAGGCTGGAGGCGTTCTGTAGAGCCGCAGTGCGTACGGCGGAAGAATTCGATGCCATGGTCTTACATTCCCCTGGGCTATCCGGAGTGATTTTATGACGGAACAACCAACGTGCTTGGGTGGGGGTTGGGATGTCAAGTTAATTTATGAATTAGGTATTAGGGGCCTGAAGGCCCCAGCTCTCTCCGATAAACAACCCAACCGCCTTGGTTCTCGTTATTTCCAGCAGAGCCTTTCTCCGGGATTAGGAAATTATTTGCTGTAACGCTTTTGATGCCAGAGCCAGGCTGTGCGGAGGATGTCGTTTATTTCTGGATAGTTGGGTTTCCAGTTGAGTTCGGCGATGGCTTTTTGGCTGCTGGCGATTAAGAAGGCTGGGTCGCCGGCGCGTCGGGGGTGAATTTCTGCGGGGATGGGGTGGCCGGTGACCTGGCGGGCGGCTTCGATGACTTGTTTTACGGTGAAGCCGGCGCCGTTCCCGAGGTTGTATATAAGTCTCTGCTCCGCGGCGCGGGGGGATTCTAGAGCCTGGAGGGCCAACAGATGGGCGTCGGCCAGGTCGGCGACGTGGATGTAGTCACGTACGCATGTGCCGTCGCTGGTGGGGTAGTCGTCGCCGAAGATCTTGATGGACTGGCGGCGGCCAAGCGCTACGTCGAGGACGAGCGGGATGATGTGGGACTCGGGCTCATGGGCTTCTCCGCTATGGATGATGCCGGTGCCGTGGCCGCCGACTTCGGGGGCTCCTGCGACGTTGAAGTAGCGCAGGGAGGCCGAGCGCAGGCCGTGGATCTTGTGGAACCAGGCAAGCATGTATTCGACAAGGAGTTTGGATTCGCCGTAGGGATTGGTTGGACGGAGGGCGGCGGTTTCGGGGATCGGGACAGTTTCGGGCTCGCCGTAGACGGCGGCTGTGGAGCTGAAGACGAAACGCTTCGGGCCGCAGGCGAGGATGGATTCGAGCAGGGCGAGTGTAGAAGAGGTGTTGTTGCGAAAGTAGATTTCGGGCTTCTGCATGGACTCGCCGGCTTCGATGAGGGCGGCGAAGTGGAGTACTCCGTCGAAAGAAGCGTTTTCAGCGGTTGCGCTGCGAAAAAGCCCCTCGATAACCGCCCGATCGGCAACGTCGGCTTCGACGAATTGAACGCCTGAGAGGACGCCTTCGCGGCGGGCGTGGCAGAGATTATCTACAACGACAACCTGGTGGCCCTGCTCGACCAGAAGGGCTGCAACGGTTCCACCGACGTATCCGGCACCGCCGGTAACCATGATCTTCATAAAAAATTTGCCCTTTATGGTTCAATTTGCTGTAAGTTTAATGTATTACACAGGCGGAACAGGCATCCAATGCAGTAGGTTTAAACTGTTCGTAGACCGTCTCCTAGACGGCTAGCCGCAGCAGAATGAGATTTTATGTCGTAGCGGAGCCGGTCATTGTTATTGCGCAGTATGCAATAAGTTGTTGATTTGCTTGGGCTAACGGCCTCATTCGCTGGGAGAAGTTTTGAGATCAGTGCTTTGGGCGGGAGGGCCAGCCTCGTTTTAGGGGTTGCGCCATGAACAAAATAAGGTGTTCTTCGTCTGATGAATTAACAAATCTGACCGATTTTGCAAGGTACAGATTGAATTCCGACGAAAGAATAACAAGCAGTACCACTCGCTCTGATGCACGGATTTACCTCCCCCATAGGGGTATCCGTATAGGCCAATGCAACTCAGCCCGGCATTTTTGCCGGTATTCCGCGGATTAGGCTTCGCGCTCGAGGACTGAGGACATGCCATCGACTCCCTACGCTGGACGCACGCGCTTTGGATTGCTACCGGAACCTGAGAGCAACCCGGGATCGTTTCTCACCAGTTGCATTATCAATGGCGCAATTTTAGCGCTCCTCATCGTGTTTGGCACGGTGGCTCACCACGAACTTGAAGTTCGGAAGATGGAGTCGACGGAGATTGTGTTTCCGACGACGCCTCCGCCGGAGATCAAGGTGAAGGTTCCGCCTGCACCGAAGGTTCCGCCGCCGCCGGAGAAGCAGATCGTTAAGCTTGAGGCTCCCAAGATCAAGATGCCTAAGATCGAGCCGAAGCCTGAAGTGAAGCTGCCAGTGGTCAAGGAGGCGATGGTGTTGCCTAACACTCCAGCGGCCAAGCCATCGATCGTGCTCGCTCCTCAGCCCAAAGCTGCCCTGACGGCTGCCGCCCCGGCATTGACTCCGCAGGTAAAGCCCTCCACGGCTCCGGTACATTTTGGCGATCTGAATGGAGTTACACCCAATCCGAACGCCAGCAAGCCGGCAACGGTTGCCGCGATCGGCAATCCTTACGGTGGATCGCAGGGACCTGCGGTTGCTCCGCGCGGAGTTGTTGGTTCGACGGGATTTGGAGACAGCACCAAGCCGGGCTCGAACGCGGGCACGATGGGCAAGGTTGCTTCCGCGGGGATTCCAGGCGGAAACGGCGTAGCCTCGAATGGCGCTTATGGCGGCGGAACTGGCAAGGTGGCAGCTGCAGGGATTCCGGCGTTAGCGAGTCCAAGCAGCTCGCCTGGTCAGGCCGTGGCACACGAGGACAAGACAACGGCTCCAGTACTGTTGAGCGGACCTAAGCCTGCGTATACGGCTGAGGCCACGCAACTCAGGATTCAGGGCGATGTTGTGCTGCGAGTCACGATTACCACCACTGGCGGCGTCGTGGTTCATGGCGTGATTCATGGCCTTGGCCATGGACTGGATGAGTCGGCGATGCGGGTGGCTCCGGCTTACAAGTTCCAACCGGCAACGAAGAATGGCCAGCCGGTGGAATTTACGACCAACATCATCATCAAGTTCCAGACCGCTTAACTAAAGCGGCATGACAACAATAGATCAGACTCCGTCCGCGGGTACCCGAAGCCACAGAGAGCCAGGGCGGGGCGGCCAGAGCAGAATAACTGAGAAGTACAAACACTTTAGGAGCCTTACATGAAGTTTCGGAAGATATTACTCCCCCTCTTGATGATGTCGCTGGGTACCAGCCTGGCCTACGCAAAGAAGGAGCCCAAGTACGAAAAGGCGCACCAACTTACTGCCGAACAGGCTGCTTTAGTCGAGAAGGCAATCGGTCGCGAAAAGGTCATCATCAAGAACATCCAGCAACGGACGCCTCTCGTTGAGACCTACATCCAGGAGATGAAGCCGGATGACAAGCTGTACCAGGTACCGACAGGCGATACCTACATGCTGAACCGGGTCGACTTCCGGAAGGGATTTACGGACAAGGCGTATTCCGTTCGCGCTCAGAAGAGTCATGGCTTCTTCAAGGGTTCGATGAATGCGCTCTCCAGCATCGGCAAGGCGCTTCACCTGGACAAAGAGAGCTTCAACGCGGACGGCTTTACACAGATGATGTTTGTCGATCCGTCGGGATTTGACCAGCAGCATTATGTTTTCAGCTATGTGCGCCGCGAGTTTCTGGGCAGCGTGCGGACTTGGGAATTTGATGTGCATCCCAAGGTCTCAGGTAATGGCCGCTTTTATGGCCGTATCTGGATTGAAGATCAGGACGGCAACGTTGTCCGCTTCAACGGCACCTATACCGAGGGCGCCGGCGAAGACAACACCAAAGAATACTTCCACTTCGACAGCTGGCGCATGAACATGCAGCCTGATCTTTGGCTGCCGGTTGCGATCTATGTGGAAGAATCGCAGCGCATCGAGGGTGGCAAGACGGTTGGTCTAAAGGCTCAGACCCGCTTCTGGGGCTACTCGCTGACCCTGCCGACCCGTGAGAGCGAGAATGTTTCGGTGCATGTGGAAGGTGCCGTGGACCAGAGCGGCGACTCGCAGGACATGACACCGCTGCAGGCGACGCGCCAGTGGGTTTCGCAGGCCGAGAACAACGTGATCGATCGCCTGGTGCAGGCCGGCTTGCTGGCTCCGCCGAGCGACTTTGACAAGACGCTCGAGCAGATTGTCGTCAACCTGGCGGTTCCCAACAACCTGAACTTCCCTGATGCTGTCCATTGCCGGATTCTGCTGACCACGACGGTTGAGGCTACGACGATTGGCAACACGATTCTGCTCAGCAAGGGCTTGATCGATACGCTGCCGAACGAGGAATCGATCGCGTCGGTGGTTGCCCTTGAACTGGCGCATGTGGCGCTGGGACATCACATCGACACGCGTTATGCGTTCAATGACCGGCTGCTGTTCCCGGATGAGTCCTCCTTCCAGCGGATCAAGATGAACCACTCGGACAAGGACAATTTTGAGGCCTCTAAAAAGGCGGTCGAGTACATGCAGAACTCGATGTACAAGGACCGGGTTGCGAATGCGGGCCTCTACTACGCGCAGTTGACCGAACGCGGCAAGGTTCTGAAGCAGTTGAATTCGCCGAAGCTGGGCGATTCGATGCTGAAGGAAGACGGAACTCCGTGGCTGAACGATCTGGCGAAGACTGCTCCCAAGCTGAACCAGGACGACACTACGCAAGTGGCGGCGCTTCCTCTGGGCAGCTGGCTCAAGACCGATCCGTGGGACGATAAGCAGCACATGCTCAACGCCAAGCGGTACGCTCCTATGAATGCCCGCGACAAGATGCCGTTTGAGGTAACGCCTTTCTACGCGAAGCTGCAGCGGTATGAGGATGCGCAGAAGGTTCCGGCAGGCACGATGCCGACCGCAGCTCCGACGACTGGACAGGCAACGCCTCCAGCACCGACGGGAAACAACTAACCCGACGCTGGCTCAGCTCAACGTTGGTAAATAAGAAGCCGGGTTGCATGAGACTGTGAGGTCTCATGCAGCCCGGCTTAACTTTTTGACTGCAACGAGATGATTGCCGAGATGGCCCATTCTGACCCGTTAGAATCTGGTCAGGATGATGATCAGGAATCGTACCTTCGCTCTTTTCTATTCCTTCGTCTTGCTGCTGGGGCTTGGCTCGATAACCGTGTCGGCACAAGTGGCTCCGTCGGCCTTCAAAAGCGGTGTCTCTCTAACCGCCGGGGGGATGGTGTCGGGTTTCAATACTGACTATGTTCCTTACAAGTTGGTAGGCCTCGGGGCGTATGTGGACCTGAACCTCTTTCACGGCATAGGCGTTGAAGCGGAGGGACGCTGGCAACGGTTTAATCAGTTCGAAGGCGTCAGCCAGGACAACTATCTGATTGGGCCGCGAGTAAAATTGCATCGCTTCTGGGGGGCGACACCGTATGTCAAGGTGCTGGGCGGGTTCTCAAACATGAACTTTGAGGACAATGTGGCTACCGGGCGCTTTAGCACCGTAGCTTTTGGCGGGGGAGTGGATCTGCGCCTGACCCGCCGCTGGAGCGTGCGTGCGATCGATGCGGAGTATCAAATCTGGCCTGAGTTTTTGGACGGGAATCTAAAGCCCTATGGGCTTAGCGCGGGGATTGGGTATCGGATCTTTTAAAAGGCAGTGTGGAGTGTGAAGTGCGAAGTGTGGACACGCTCTTTACACCTCATTTTGCATACTTCACATTGACCAGTTCACGCTCGTCACTTTGCGATTACGTCGATGGTCACCGGGATGCTGTGGGGCGGCATGCAGATCTGGTTGTCGCAGGCCTGATATTTAAGGGTGGCTTCTACCAGATGGTCACCTTTGGTGGCGACCAGTTCTGCGTGGATGATGAATTCGCCGGTGTAGACGCTTAGTTTTTCAGCGGGGTCGGCGGGGAAGGCGAAGTCGGCTCCCGGGGGAAAGATGGCGTGGGCAAGGCGGACGCCTGAGGTTTCAGGCAACTTGAGGGTGGTCGGAACAAGATCTTCTGTGTGTGGCGTGTGGGAGTTGACGTGAAGCCCCGGGGCGACCTTGAAGTGGAGGTCGATGGGGGTGGGTTTATCGGCGACCACCGTGACCTGCTCCGGAAAAAGATAGCTGACGGCGAGGGTTTTTGCGGTGGCTTTGTGTGAAGAGGCTCCGCTGTCTGAAGCCTGTGCCCGCAGAGGTAGGGTTGCCGGATTCAATGCCGCGAGGAACAGGACGATGCAGACCGCCGCGGATCCCTTCGTGAACATCGACTACTTCCCTTCTCCGAGAGCTTTGCGAATGTTGCTTTCGAGCTCATCTTTGGAGGTGAGTCCGGCAGAAGTGGCAACGATGGTGCCGTTACGATCAAGGAAGAACGACGTTGGGAAGACCTCGACGTCGCCGTAGGGCTTGCTGATACTGTCTCCATCGAGGAGGACGGGGTAGCTGATACCAAGCTTCTGGGCGGACTTGGCAATGTCGACCTTTTCTTTTGCAAGCAGGGTCTTGTCTTCCTTGTCCAGATCGTCGAAGGAAACGGCGAGGATTTCGAACCCCTGGGGAGCGTATTGCTTTTGGAGTTCAACGAGCCAGGGGGTTTCGATCTTGCAGGGGGCACACCAGGTAGCCCAGAAGTTGAGCTGGACGGCTTTGCCCTTGTAGCTGGCCAGTGAGACTTCTTCGCCCTTGAGGTTGGTCAGGGTAAATGCTGGGGCTGGCTTGCCGACCAACGGCGAATGCATGCTCAGGCCGTTGGGAGAAGCGTTGTCGGGGACAAGGACGGCTTTGGCTTGCTCGACCTGCAGCTTAACGGCTGCCTGCTTGCGGTTTTGCCAGTTGGCCCAACCGGCGAGGCCAAGCAACGCGATAACTATGACGACGATGCCGACTACTAGAACATTGCGTTTCACGAATTCGTGTACCCCAGCTAATTGTAAGACGATTTTGAAGCTGCTATCGATTGGATGAGGTGAGGGTCGCGGTGGTTACAGGAATGCGGAGGCGAACTGGTACCATCGGTATCGCATGATGATTGAGGATTCTGAAAATCCGGGTGGTATGACTCCTTCGCAGCTGGTGCGTACGGAGGCTGCGGCGCTTGAGGCTCTGGCGGTGCGTCTCGATGGCGTAATGGCTGCAGCGTTTGATCGCGCAGTTGAGCTGGTCGTTCGCTGCGGCGAGGGGCGCGGGCGCGTCGTGGTCACGGGGATGGGCAAGAGCGGAATTATTGCGCAGAAAATTGCGGCTACGCTCAGTTCGACTGGCTCGCCAGCGCTGTTTTTGCATCCTGCTGAGGCGGTGCATGGCGACCTGGGAGTGCTGATGCCGGGGGATGTGGTGGTGGCGCTCTCGGCGAGTGGAGAGACTGAGGAGATTCTGCGACTGCTCGCTACGCTGAAACGCAAGGGCGATGCGCTGATCTCATTCTGTTGCGATTCTGGGTCGACGCTGGCGCTGGCGAGCGATGTTGTGCTCGACGTTGGCGTTGAGCGCGAGGCCTGCGGGATGAATCTGGCCCCGACGGCTTCGACGACGGCGATGCTGGCGCTGGGGGATGCGCTGGCGATAGCTGTTTCGCTGCGGAAAGGCTTTCGGGCGGAGGACTTTGCGGATCTGCATCCCGGCGGGAAGCTGGGGAAGAAGCTGGCGTTGGTGCGCGATCTGATGCACTCCGGCGATGCTGTGCCGGTGGTGGGCACGGCAACTGTGATGACGGATGTGATCTATGAGATGTCACGGAAGAAGCTGGGGCTGACTACGGTTCAGGAAGACGGACGCTTGCTTGGGGTGATTTCGGATGGGGATTTGCGGCGGCTTTTGGAGCGCGAGGGTGGGGCTGCTTTGGGGCTGACGGCAGGCGAGGCTATGAATGCCTCTCCGCGGACGATTACTGCTTCAGAACTGGCGGCGCGGGCCCTGGCTGAACTTGAGGAGAAGAAGATTACTTCGTTGATTGTGGTGGATGGAAAGAAACACGTCGAGGGTGTATTGCATCTGCATGATCTTTGGGGGATGGAGTTGATCTGAGGGTCCGTTGGAAGGACTGGGGAGTATTGGCACCTGCGGTGGCATCATCATCTTTAGAGTTTCATTCTGCCGTGTTCAAATAGACCCCAAGAGAGCTGCTGAGCACAGGGAGAAGCATGATCAAGAATGTTCTCGTTACGATTGCCCTGCTTTCTTCCGGCGGACTTTTTTTCATTGCCGGGATCGACGCCCTGTTTACCTCTGAGGGCCCTTTCTTTCTTATTGCGGTTTGGGACGAAGCCCTGATAGCGCTTTGTATTTGCTGTAGTTTCTGGGCTTTCTTCAAGACCATTTCAGCAGTAGTTGTGATGTGGGGTGCGATTGCCGGCCGCCTCGCAGTCGGGCTCATTTTCGGACTGCCGGGCTATCGCCTTCATGGTGTCCTGAGATACGCCCCTATACCCGCGATCTTACTGGCGCTTGCAGCCTGGGTGGATTATCGAAGGGCTTTGCGCATCGACAGCGTGCGGGGCAATTCAAACTTGTCGGATTCAGAAGTTTGACGACCCCGCCCCGTTCAGAGCGACGACTGCGTCGAATACCCTCCCTCCAACATTTAGACCTGAGGAGAAGAAGATTGCTTCGTTGATTATGGTGGACGGACAAAAACGCATAGAGGGCGTGTTGCATCTGCATGATCTTTGGGATGGAATTGATCTGATTTCTTGGGATTGGGGATCGCTGGATACGATGCCAGCTTTAAGTTCTTAAAGAAACATAGTTGCTGGGGTGAAATGAACGAAAATTATCAATTAAAGACAGTGGCGGCAGTCGTCGGGATCGCTTTAGGCATAGCCACCCTCGACATGCAGCAACTCTCCAGCACTAGCAGCAATCCTATCCTCAGTTTTTTCCAAACAGCGCTCGTATTCGCGCTGGTCCCAGGCCTGATTCCCTCAGTGGCCGTAGGAACTCTATGGCTCGGCGCCTTTGTCAACTTGGTCTTCTACTTTGTTCTCATCTGGGCTGTCGGCAGTCTATGGCAAAGGTTGTGCCGCCAGCCAGAATCCTCGAAGGGTTCCTCGGAAGACCCCCTCGGTTAGAATTGAGATTGCTGTTTTATGCTCAGGCTTCCTCATCCTGGGCGGAGAGATTGTCTAATTTCTATGCATCGTTGGTCGAAACTGTTTGTTCCTACACTGCGTGAGGCCCCGGCGGATGCCGAGGTGGCCAGTCATAAATTTCTTCTGCGGGCCGGCTACATCCGGCAGCTTGGCGCGGGGATTTACAACTACCTTTTTCTTGGCCAGCGGTCGCTGAACAAGATCATCGGTATTGTCCGCGAGGAGATGGATACGATCGGGCAGGAGTTTTATCTGCCGGCGATCCATCCCAAAGAGGTTTGGGAGCAGAGCGGGCGCTGGTCTGTGATGGGCGACAACATGTTTCGCCTCAAGGACCGCAAGGGCGCGGAGCTTTGCCTGGGCATGACCCATGAAGAGATCGTGACCGGCATAGCACGCAATGAACTGCGCAGCTACAAGCAGTTGCCGCAGATCTGGTACCAGATTCAGAACAAGTTTCGTGATGAGCCGCGCCCGAAGGGCGGTCTGCTGCGCGTGCGGCAATTCACAATGAAGGACAGCTATTCCTTCGATCTCGACGGTGCTGGGCTCGACAAGAGCTACGACCATCACGATGCCGTGTACCGCAAGATTTTTACGCGCTGCGGGTTGAAGTTTGTGGCCGTGGAGGCGGACTCGGGAGCGATGGGCGGGTCGCAGTCGCAGGAGTTTATGGTGTACACGGATGCAGGCGAGGATCTGATCGCGAGCTGTCCGGTGTGCGGGTATGCGGCGAATACGGAGAAGGCTACTTCGGTGCTGGGGCCGGTTACGGAGATGGAGCCAACGGGTGATGGGCTGCCTGAGCTTGTCCACACTCCGGGATGTGCGGCGATTTCGGATGTGGCCGAGTTCTTCAGGATCTCTCCTGCCAGCGATATCAAGTGCGTAGCATATATGGCCTTGAAGCGCGGCGGAACTGGCGTTCCGGATGCGTGGCACGGGCTCGCTGCTTTTCTGCGCGGCGATCATCAAGTCAATGAGACGAAGCTGATGGCTGCTGTGGGCGCGGCTGAGTTACGCACGATGAATGGTGAGGAGCTGGAGCAATTGCTGCATGCGCCTGCCGGGTATCTCGGGCCGGTTGGGTTGGCGCCTGCTGCGAAGCCGCTTGCGGGGGGACTAACGATTGTAGTCGACAAGGGCCTCGAAGGACGGCACAACCTGGTTGCCGGAGCCAACAAGGCGGACTATCATCTGCGCAACGTGACGCCGGGTCGGGACTTTATGTGGACGCTGTTGGCCGATATTCGCACGGTGAATGAGGGTGAGGCTTGTCCTACTTCGGGATGCACTGGCGCGCTGGTTGTCGGCAAGGCAGTCGAGGTTGGACATATCTTCAAGCTGGGGTACAAGTACACAGAGTCGATGGGCGCCAAGGTGCTGGACCCGAACGGCAAGGAAGTGACGCCGATCATGGGCTGCTATGGCATTGGCATCGAGCGGATTTTAACCGCCGCGATTGAGCAGTCGAATGATGCGAATGGGTTCTGGCTGCCGGCGAGTATCGCTCCTTTTACAGTTGTGGTGACGGTCACAAATGTTACCGATACGCTACTGAAAGAGACAGGCGAAAAGATCGCCGCTGACCTCGAAGCCGCGGGATTCGATGTACTGCTCGATGACCGAGACGAGCGTGCGGGAGTCAAATTCAAAGATGCCGATCTGGTTGGGATTCCTTATCGAGTGAACGTCGGCAAGAAGACCGCTGAGGGCAAGGTCGAGTTGGTTACGCGGGCCGTGTCCGGCAGCGAAGATGTAGAAATTAGCGAATTAGTCAGCAGGTTGAAGACTCTGGTTTAAGCGGTATCCCTCGCCGTGTAACGGATAGAACCGACGGAACGGGTGGTGGCGGCGCAACGTATTCTTAGGGGCCGCGGAGGCATGATAGATGGCATTTAAAGTCCGGGTCCCGAATATCAAGAGCGGGCCAGGCAAGGGACGCAGTTGGGTCAGTCTGCTGTTGAGAGGATTTCTGATCAGCGCGGCGGCGGTGATGCTGCTGATTCTGGTGGTATTTGGCTATTTCTACTACCGCTACACGGGCATCGTAGACGAGCGATTGAAGCAGCCTTTGTTTGCTACGACGGCAAAGATTTATGCCGCTCCTCGTGAGGTGAGACCGGGGCAGAAGCTGACTGTTTCGGCGATTGTGAACGAGTTGCGCGCGGCGGGGTATACGGCCGACGGCGCGACTAACCTTTCACCATTGGGCACTTACGCGGCGACAGGACAGTCCGTAACGGTCAGGCCAGGTCCGCAGAGCTATCATTCGCAGGATGGCGCGACGATTCAATTTGAAAGCGGCGTCGTGCGCGCGCTCACAGATGACCGCGGGCAGGCGCTCGCCAGTTACGAACTCGAGCCGCTGCTGATTACGGGGTTGAGTGAAGACGCCAATCGCGGCAAGCGTCGCGTGGTCACATACGACGAGATTCCGAAGAACCTTGTGAACGCGGTGGTGGCGATCGAGGATCGCCGATTCTTTGAGCACAGTGGTGTCGATTACTGGCGAATGCTCGGCGCGCTGCGCAACGATCTGATGCACAAGCATAACTACATGGAAGGCGGATCGACGCTGACCATGCAGGCATCGCGCGGGTTCTTTTTGACGCCAGAAAAAACCTACAAGCGCAAGCTGATTGAGATTGTCATCACCTTCCAGCTCGAGCACAGGTTCACGAAGCAGCAGATCTTTCAGATGTATGGCAACCAAATCAACCTGGGCCAGCAGGGCAGTTTTGCTATCAATGGTTTTGGCGAGGCTGCGCAGGCCTACTTCGGCAAGGATGTGAAGCAGCTCGATCTGGCGCAGTGCGCGATGCTTGCCGGCCTCATTCAAAGTCCCAGTCATCTCAATCCGTACCGTCACCCCGACAGGATGCTGGCGCGGCGCAATCTGGTGCTGGATTCGATGGTGGAAACAGGCGCCATTACCAAGGACCAGGCGGAGAGCGCGAAGGCTGAGGGCTTACATCTTTCCGTACAGAGCGTGGATGCCAGCGAAGCACCTTACTTTGTAGACCTGGTGCGCGATCAACTGAACCAGAAGCTGGGCGAACGCGATTTCAATCGCGAAGGTTTGCATATCTATACTTCGCTTGATCCTGACCTGCAAAAGGCTGCGACGGCTGCTGTTGAGAGCACGATACATGTGGTCGACGAGCAGGTGGACAGGCAGTACGCAAGACATCACAAGGGTGAGGGTGGCGGCCCGTCGACGTACCCGCAGGTGGCGCTCGTGGCGCTCAATCCGCATACGGGGCAGGTGCTGGCGATGGTTGGCGGGCGCAGCTATGGCGCCAGCCAATTGAACCACGCGGTGGCGAGGAGACCGACCGGTTCCATTTTTAAGCCGTTTGTTTATGCGGCCGCCTTCAATACGGCGGTGGCCGGGACGAATCTGCCCGGGCACGACGAGCTGTTTTCGCCGATCACGATGCTGAGCGATGAGCAGACCACCTACGAGGTGGGCGACAAGGAATACACGCCGCGCAATATGCATGGCTATCACGAACAAGTGACGGCGCGTTATGCGCTGCAGTTTTCTCTGAACAACGCGACGATTGGTCTGGCTTCGCTGGTGGGCTTTGACCAGGTAGCTTCGCTGGCTCGTGAGGCGGGAGTGAAGAGCGCGCGCGGAACACCGTCCGTAGCGATCGGCAGCTACGTCTCGACTCCACTGGATATGGCGGGAGCATGGACGATTTTCGCCAATGGCGGCCTGCACCTGGACCCGTGGATGCTGGCCAGTGTGCGCAGCCCTTCGGGAGATGTGATCTCCGACTATGCGCCTACCTCGAAACAAATACTCGACCCGCGCGTGGCTTACCTGACCACTGACATGTTGAAGAATGTGATCAACGCCGGCACGGGTTATGAGGTGCGCAGGCGCGGGTTCATGGCTCCGGCGGCGGGTAAGACAGGGACCAGCCATGATGTCTGGTTTGCGGGATATACGAGCAACCTGCTGTGCATTGTTTGGTTGGGCTACGACGATTACACGAACATGGGCGATATCGAGGGCGCGCATGCGGCGGCCCCGATCTGGGCAGAGTTCATGAAGAAGGCGGTGGAGCTGCCACAGTACTCGGATACGCACGACTTCAATATGCCGGAGGGCGTGCAGATGGTGGCGATTGATAAGGCGACGAATCTGCCGGTGGATAGTGGATGTCCTGAGTCTCCGAGCACTTCGTATTCGGCAGCTTTTTTGGATGGGACGGTCCCGCAGGAGACTTGTTCGCATCCCTCGACCGACAAGCGTAATTTTTTACAGAAGATTTTCGGGCTGGGCGAGAAGAAGCCTTAGTCTTGTGAAGTTATCTCGAAGTATCATCCGAACGAACCAAATCCAGAGGAGAGAACGATGATTACGTTGAAGGACGCAAAGCGCGTTATTGAGGCCGCGGAAGTGAAAGCCGCAGAGATCGGCCAACCGATGAACATCGCCGTAGCAGACGCAGGCGGCAATCTGATTGCTCATGCGCGCATGGATGGCGCATGGATAGGGAGCATCGATATTTCGATCAAGAAGGCTTACACTTCGCGGGCCTTCGACATCGCCACCAAAGACCTCGCAACGCATTCGCAGTCGGGTGGGCAGTTCTTTGGGATTCATGCTTCGAATGATGGCAAGATCATGATTTTTGCTGGTGGGATTCCGCTGAAGAAGGATGGCAAAGTGGTCGGAGCTATCGGCGTTAGCGGTGGGTCCGGGGACCAGGATCATGCCGTGGCCGAGGCCGGGGCTGCTGCGCTGTAGGAATTGGCCGTCCATGTGTAGCCCAGGCCTCAGAATCGGGGCCTGGAGTCCCTTGGCACTGGATGATTGGAGGTCACGTTGAAGTTTCTGACGGTGCTTTGTACGTTAGCCTTGATGATCGGTTTGACATCCTGCGACGATGCTCGGCTGGAGCCCAAAGTACGTCCTGCGGGGATTCCAAACACTGCAATCTGGGCCGGTGGAGCTGACGGTGGGGCATACATGCGCTGCTCTATAGATATACAAAAGAATGTCAACCGATGCAGCGTATGGAATGACTTCACTGGAAGCTTAGTTGAGTCGGGAGAGTATAGGCTTATAAGGGAGAATCGGGCCGCTACTGAATCAGAGCTAGAATTCAGCGGAGCCGATTTCAATGGGTTGATCTTCTTGGAGCATGATCAGATTTTAAAGCACAGAACAAGAGCCTGGATTGCACAGAATTAGCTCGGACCGAGGCACAATAGATACAGCGGTTGCTCCATCCGCGTGAACCACGAACGGCAAACTCGCGCGGAAAGGACAAACTAATGTGCGAAAAAACGCACAAAAGTGGCCCAAAATCGCCGGTAAAAGTACCCTCAATTTGTCCGTAAAGGCAGTAGATCGAACAGCTTAGGCGGAAAAATGTGTACCCCCCCCCCCGTCTGATTCGTCTCTTGTTCGCCTTTTTACTAGAAATCAAGTGGCTGGCAGGTTGGGCACCAGTAGGTGCTGCGGGCATTGGGGCCTTGCAGGGCACGTTGGATAGCTGTGCCACAGCGGCGGCAGGCTTCGTTTTTGCGGCCGTAGACCCAGAGGTTTTCGCCCGGCTCGGCATTGCTTGTCGTCCGACGATTTTTGCCGTTATAGGTGACGATGCGGTCGCTGGAGTCTTCGAGCACGTTGGCGGCGAGGAGCTTTTGGGCTGTCGCTACGATCTCTTCAGCTTGTTTCGTGGAGATGGTTTCGATTTTGCGGAAGGGACTCACGCGCGTCATAAAACAGATTTCTGATTTGAAGACGTTGCCTACGCCGGCGAGAATGTCCTGTCGCAAAAGCGCGTCTCCTAACTCATCCTGACTGCGAGCCAGCAGACGCTGAACCGCGATCGCAGGGCTGAAGGTTTCGCTGAGCACGTCGCGGTCGGTACGAGGGATTTTGCGATCGCGTGCGAGCGATTCGGCGGTATACATGCGAGCTAGCGGGACGCGGAAACCTACGACTACAAAATCGGCTGTTTCAATGAGGATGCGCATGTTGGAGGGCTTCTCCTGCCATGCTTCGCCGGGCCGGTAGATGTGCCAGCTTCCGGACATGAGCATGTGGGTGGCGAGGATGTTTCCGCTGGAAAAGTAGATGAGCAGCCACTTGCCTCTGGCTTCTATCTGGCTGATGGTTTGCCCTTTGAAAGGAGCGTCGTCGTTGGCACGGGTCAGTTGAGCGTATGTGCTTTCAAAGCGGGTGACGGTCTTGTTGAGAAGAGCCCGGTTAAGTGTGCGGGCGGTTCGAAAGATTGTGTCGCCTTCGGGCATGTGTCCTCTTGGAAAGTTAGATGCGCAGTTACTATGAGCCTGTTTGTCTAATCCTTGGTAGCGTTGGTTCGGATGAGTGATTGTCAAAACTTAATCACCGCGGGGCTAAGGAATCTCTTTCGGTTATATAGTTGGATACGAAAATCAGTCATTGTTTCCGTGTGAGGAACCATGGGGCATACGAGACTTAATCCGAGCGGCAACAAACAGAATTCAAAACTGTCTCTGCGGACTTTCGCGGAAAACCATTTAGAACAGCAACTGCGGAGCCATCCGCTGCTGAACCGTCGACTTACTCCCGGCCTGACAACCTGGTTTCAGGAACTGGCGGCAATCGCGGATGTCCCTCCGCCGCCGGGACCGGAGCCATCTTTTGACACTTACGTTTCTCCAGCGCTGAAAGAAGAGAACAGAAGGGCGTCTGAAGCGTACTTTTCGGCTATCAGCTTTTACGCGCTGGGATTGGCGGAAGAAGTTCCCAAGAGTATGCAAGACAAACTTGAAACAGTGATGAACGATAGAAAGGCCGAACTTACAAGAACTCAGCAAGCATGGGAACTCGGTGACACTGCATATTCACAACAGTTAGAAACATGGGAAGCCGCGAGCGAGGAGCATCCACAACTAACCGAGGAGCACAGGAAGCAGATTGCGGGTTTTCGCAGAAGATTGGACAAAATGATCCTGATCTTTAATGAGAATTCGAAATATGACGAGGATCTCGAACCAGATGAGCTGGATACATTCCGTTCACTGGACTACCAGCGCTATGTCCCCACGCACTCCTTCTACAACCCGAGGGTTTCCACTGGCACGCTCTTCTATGACTTCCAGAACAACCGCTTTCAGATTCACTTTCATTGCGACAGAAACGATACAAAGGCCAGGGCTGTTCGGGTAAAGCTCTACGGCGAGGAGCATGGTCGTAACTTCGACAAGGCCTGGGGCTTGATGCAGCACTTCACCAAAGAGTTTCCACCGAATTGGGCAGGCGTGCCACGCCCATGGTGAAGATGTGGCGGTTGTAGTGCCCCTCTCGCGAGCAGAGTTACTGTGTAATGCCAAGCTGAGTTAGGAGGAAGGCGTAGTTACGTGTGCGTTCGCGAATTGCGTCATATCTTCCGCTCGATCCGCCGTGGCCGCCGTGCAGATTGATGAAGAATACCAGTGGGTTGCTGTCCGTCTTGAGAGATCGCAGTTTGGCGACATACTTTGATGGCTCCCAGTACATAACCTGCGAATCATCGAGTGACGTCTGGACGAGGATCGCCGGATAAGCCTTCGCAACCACATTGTCATACGGCGAATAGGTGCGCATTACGTCGAAGGCCGCCTTTTCGTTGGGATTACCCCACTCTTCATACTCACCGACTGTCAGCGGCAGTGAGGCATCAAGCATCGTGTTCATCACATCTACGAAGGGTACTTCGCACAAGACGACCTTAAAGAGGTCGGGACGCATGTTTGTTACAGCGCCCATCAGCAGACCACCGGCGCTGCCACCTTCGATTCCCACCAGGCCGCGCTTGCCATAGCCTTGCGCGAGCATGCCTTCGGTGGCGTCGATGAAGTCGGTGAATGTGTTGCGCTTGGTCATCATCTTGCCGCCGTCATGCCATGCTTCGCCTAACTCACCGCCTCCACGAATATGCGCTACTGAAGTTACTACTCCGCGGTCGAGCATAAGAAGACTGTTAACCGAAAATGAGTCAGGCATGGTGATTCCATAAGAACCATAGCCGTAGACGAAGAGCGGATTCTCACCCTTTTTGAATTTGTCTTTGCGGTAGACGACGGTGACCGGAATTCCTGTGCCGTCTTTGGCCGGCACGAATAGTCGCACCACTGTATACAGCGACTTGTCATAGCCGCCGGGCACCGCCTGCTGCTTGAGCAAGGTGGACGAGCGCGTCTTCACGTCGTACTCGTATGTGGAGACCGGGGTGATGGGCGACTGATAGCCATAGCGAAACTTCTGCGTGTCAAACTCGGAGTTGACCGCGGCACCTGCGGCATAGGCCGGCTCGGGAAATTCGATTGTTTGCTCGCCCTTGCTGTTCAAGTCTGTAACGTGGAGTGTCGGCAACCCCTTGACCCGCAGGGTGACCACATAGAATTCCTTGAAGACATCGATATCTTCGATTGGCACTTCTCTGCGCGCTGCAATCAGCTCTTTCCAATTTGCTTTACCGGGAGTGGCCACGGGCGCAGTTACAAGCCTGTTGCTGGGGTCGGTGTCGTTGACGATGATGTAGAAAATATCGTTGCCTTCATCTGCGTGGTAGCGTACGCCTTCCTTGCGGGGCTCGAGCATCTTCCAGGGCGCGGTGGACTGGCTTGAGGGCAGGAACTGCTCTTCGGTGGTTACGTGGCTCTCCGAGTGCAGCACTATGTACTTCCCGTCCCTCGTGCGCTCAACGTCGACGTCGTAACGCTCATCTTTTTCATTGAAGACAACCGTGTCGTGGGCCGTGTCTGTACCGACAAGATGGCGATGAATCGTATCGGAACGCTTGGTTACCGCGTCTTCGGTCGAATAGAAGATGGTCTTGTTATCCGCGGCCCATACGACTGCTCCTGCGCGCTCGGCGGTATCGGGCAGCAGGTGACCGGTACGCAGATCCTTGATATGCAACTTGTATTGCCGGAACCCGACGTTGTCCGTCGTGTAGGCGAGCAGATTGGAGTCGTCGCTCACCTCTAATGCTGCTACGGACATGAACTTTTCGCCTTTGGCGAGTTCATTGGCATCGAGCATTACTTCTTCGGGAGCCGACATCGAAGCTTTTCTGCGGCAGAAGATCGGGTACTGCTTCCCTTCCTCGACGCGCCGGTAATACCAATAGCCGTTTTTGCGATAGGGTACTTGCTGATCG
>Ga0206896_1040_pt1 | contig 29421 bp, 17 predicted proteins | sample Alteio_BWOrgHeat_52_FD_152969 | JGI IMG/M metagenome (GOLD analysis project Ga0206896, IMG submission 152969) | Enriched cells from forest soil in Barre Woods Harvard Forest LTER site, Petersham, Massachusetts, United States -... | ecosystem: Environmental > Terrestrial > Soil > Temperate forest >... | reverse complement strand
AGCAGAGTGAGCCTTCTGCTGAACACCTCCATATCGACCATTAGCTTTTCTCCCGAGGTGGAATTGTATTTGCGTCAATGAACTTTTGAATGGATGTCTCTGTGATCCGAACGAGACGTCCGACTTTGACGATTTCAAGGTTCTCCCGCCTGAGTATCCAGGAACGGATTGTTGCGGGTTTCACTCCAAGGCACTCGGCCGCTTGTTCAACGGTGAGTAGCCTCGAGCTTGTGTCGTTTTTCTTCATGAAGTTTCTCCGATTGCTGTGTTTGAGTTCTGCCTCTTCGCAGATGCGATGATGGCTGTACAGCTCGTCATAATGGACAATCCTTGTAGATGGTCTCGGCTAAGCCATTCACTGTGATTGCCTTGTAACAAGCATCGTTATGGTGTACCAGCTGTACAGCGCAGCAGTACAGCTGGTACAGCTCGTATCTCCTTTCTATTGTTGAATTTGCGCCTCAAGTATGCTAGGTTCTCTCTTCAACGGAGAGCAGCGTAATGGCACTTTATAAACAGAAGGATTCAAAGGTCTGGTGGTTTGAATTCCAGTTCGGCGGCGAGCGTTATCGCGAGAGCGCAAAGACTAAGTCAAAGGTAGTCGCGGGCGACGCGATGAGGGCACGCCGCCGCCAAGTCGAAGAGAGCTTCAACGGAATAAAGAAGCGCGGGATGCCGAAACTATTCCGTGCCGCAGCAGACGAATATCTTCTAGCTAAACAAACCAGGTTTTCCGAATCCACCCTGGACATAGAGAGGCGCGCTATAGCTCATTTGTCTCCATTCTTCAGCAAGAAACTCCTTGGTGACATCACAGTCACTGACATCAAGAACTTCATAGATTCAAAGTTGGCAGCAGGGATCACACCCCGTGGTGTGAATATGAAGCTCGGCACTCTTCGTGCGATCCTCCGCAGGAACAATGCGTGGGAGCAAATCAGACCTGACTTCAAGATGCTTCGAGTAAAGGAGGACCACGGTATGTGCTTGACGCCGTCACAAGAAGGTCGACTACTAGCAGAGTGCAGAGCGAGCATCTCGCGCGTGCTATATCTAGTTGTGACACTTTCCTTATGCACTGGGATGAGGCGCGACGAGATTCGTTTGCTCCGATGGAAGCAGGTCGAACTTGAAAAGGGTCATTTGACAGTTGGCCTCAGCAAGACGGAAGCCGGTTCTACTCGTAAACTTCGGCTAAACAAGAACGCTGTCGCAGCAATGACAGACTGGGCCAACCAATTCCCCAATCGGCAACCAGATGACTACGTTTTCCCAGCCGAAAAGTATTCTCTTTCAAAAGCAAATAGCCCGGTGAACATCTACCGTACAGACCCGACAAGGCCGATTGGCTCTTGGAGAAAGGCTTTTGAAGCTGCTCGCAGGCGTGCAGGTGTAAGCCCTCGATTCCATGACCTACGTCATACTGCGGTAACGCGCATGTTTGAAGCTGGAATACCTTTGCCCACGATCGCAGAGTGTATGGGTTGGAGCGGCTCAACAATGATCTTGATGGCAAAGAAATACCACCACGCCAGCGAAGAAGCCATGACATCCGCCTTTGCAGCCCTCGAACTGAAGAGCTCCCCAGATTTATCAAACAGTGCTCTGAATCTCGAATCGCTCAGGGAGGAGAGCTGCTAGTGACTAAGAAGAAAGATGTCAAGCGTTGGACTAAACGTGCATTTGCAAAGGCGGGCGCCACCTACTGCCAGCAATGCTCGAAGTTCTCTTGGCCAACGATTGAAGCGGCAAACGAGAAAGTGGAAGAGATGAAAATGAAACCGAAGACACGTAAACCCTACCTGCTCGGATCGTATCGCTGTCCGCTGGGCAACGGTTGGCATGTCGGCCACAACTATAAACTGCACTGGATCTCTCTCTGCATCGGTGAACACAAATGATTCTTCGGTTCATTACCAGCATAAAACCCATTTCGTAGGCGCATTCTTGCGCGGGTTTACGGCTGCCGGCCTGCTCCGGAAGTCTGGTGGATTTAATCGAACCCTGATTGAGAGGAAAGGGCAGAGTCAAGCGATGTGAATTCCCTGCCCTGCCGGCTGATAGAGATACTTCTGAAATCCCATAAAAACCTGGCTAATCTGGTCGGCTTGCTAGTCCTCACAACATGCTCAAGCGCCAACAGGTCGGCGACCGAGCACAAACCAGCGCTCCAACACGTTCAGAACTTCTTCCTGAGTTTCAAGATCCGGAGTCCTGCTTTCGACCAATTGACTGAATCGTGCGAGAGCTGCATCATGGCGTTCATTTAGGCGACCCAAAAGGGTCGTGGCCGTGTCGTTGTCGCTGGGAACAAGCTGGCGCCCTGTGACACCAAGGCTAGCTATGCGCGCTATCAGTTCGGCAGTACCGCGCGACGGACATACGACATGGTTTTGGCGCTTCTTGCCGAAGTACACCGTTTCGTAATCGAACATGCTTCCGGCAGTTAAGTCGACAGGGCGTTCATCCGGTATGGGGATTTCCTGTGTGAGGCCAGTGACGTGGTCACGAACCCAGTCCTTGAGCGGCATCAGATCCGTCAAGTCGAGCGCGTCCCATGCGTCGGCTGCCTGCTCGGATGCTGAAAAGCGTTTCTTTTCGCCTTTTGCCCGGTCCTCCATCTTCTGAATCTCAGTGACCCGTATCGCCCTGAAGTGGCTTGCTGTCTCGGTGTAGAGGCGGTCAACGAGGGACTTGCGCTCCGCGGCGCTCTTCACACCGAGCACCTCAAAAACTGCATCATCAAGGTCACGGCGGTCTCCCTGTCTCAACTCCTCAGAAAGTGCGAGTGGACGCGCGGCCAGTTCAAGTGCTCTGGCATAGGAGTGGCATTCCATGAATGATTCATCGACCATGCGGCCAACATCCCGCTTGGTCATGCTTTTCAAGGCATCGGTAAGACGCTTCGCGACCTCATCGTCAACGCCTCGCGGGTCTGGAACATCAATCAGGTTGACGTCGATAACTTCAGTCTTGAGATTGCCTTCGGTACCTGCAAAGCGACCATAGAACGTTTTGAAGAGTCCGATGAGGGTGGAATTAAGTATTGCTACCAGCACCTTCTGTTCATGCTTGGTGAGGTTCGCCGAGCCCAGGTCAAACAGGTTGTGATTACAGATAAGCCGCTCAGGGTTTCCAGGGATGATGTGACGGTATTGCTGAGCCATCGGCCACAGGACGAAGCCTGGGTCAACAAGCCGCGTGAGGTCATACCATGGTTCGCGCGCGGCGCATGTGGAGCGCTGCGGGACTGGAACAGCTTTAGACTTCTTCGAAGCGTATGTAGAAACTTCGCCATGTTTCAGGTACTTGTAAACATGGGTACCGCGTAGCGACGATAGCGTATCGCTTACCAGAAGCACTACGCGGTCAAGGTCGCGTGCCCGTATCTCCGGCCGGTCAACCTTCATGAGACTGTGTACTTCGGGCTTTAGGTACTCATCTTCAATGGCATGCCACGTACCTGCCCCGTCTTCGATGACTTTGAGTTCGCCATTTTCTACAGGCTCGCGGGGGACGCCGATTAACTTTCGGAACTCCTTATCGGTGCCCGCCTTCTTCAGGGCTTGCGCCGTAACGTCTCGCGGCATGAAGAAGTCATCGCATCCGGTCTTCACTCCGAACCTGATTTTGGAGAGTTTCCCCAGCGGCACAAAATGCCCCTTAAAACGGTTCATTATCTCGAAATACAGGTCTGGTGCCCGGAGATATCGTCCCCATTTGCCTGCGACGTAATCACTGACCACTATATGGTTTTCCAGCCACGCTGGTTCTTCCGATTCTTCCTCATCGTCATCATCGGATGATTCGTGCAGCACTGGGGATTTCAGAATGGATTTTGCACGCACGCCGTCGTTCCAAAGCTCTGCTTGACCTTTGAACATGATGCGCCATTTCTCATCATGGATAGGTTGCGTTATTCTCTCGATCTGGTCCCGTATTTTGTCTACTGCGGCCTGCCGAATCGCTTCTTCTACTTCCGCCTCCTTACCGATTCCACCGGTAGGAAGTGTACCGATGATTTCGGACAAGGGCTTTTCGAAGCGAACAAAGCGAACGATGTTCGAGTTTCTTTGATCGGCATTAGAGCATCGCTGCAAGATGGTGATGCAGGTCTTTACGCGGGCATCAGGGAACCAGCGTTCGGTCGAGCTTTCAAGAATGGCGATGATTCGGAAATTGGAGAGAATCCAGCTCTGCAGTGCAAAACCATAGTCAACGTCAAGCCATTGACCACTTGTAAGAAAGCCGAAGTATCCGCCCTCCTTAAGGAAACGTGCGGCATGAGGCCAGAAGTAGCAATGAAGATCTGCGCGTCCTCGGAGCTTCGTACCGGGGAACGCTTCTTCAACTCGCTTGGCGTATTTGATTTTGTCGTTCTTGTTGACCTTCTCCTGCCGCACATAAGGCGGGTTGCCGACAATTGCGTCAAGCATGGGCAACATCACCGGCACGTGCGAATGTCCTCGTCCGATCGGTAGTTCGCAGAATGCTTTTCCAGGAAGAACATCGAAGAAGTCTGACCTGGCAATGCGCGGGTAGTTTGCTTCATCGTTGATTTCGCGCGCAGCTAGATTGAGCGTCGCGAGATGCGAAGGATATAGGCCTATATCGGAGCCATATAGATCGTTCAGCAGCTCCGAATGGGAGCGCAGGTCGTTCATGGCGCGCTTCCGGTAATAGGCCCGGACAAGAAAGCTGCCGCTCCCGCACGCAGGATCAAGCGTGATAGCGTCTGCTTTGCGGATGCAGAACGAGTTGATGAGATCGACCGGGTCCGGTCCCGTAAAGTGCTGCCCCAGCCTGTGCCGCTCTTCCGGGCTGATGAGTTTCTGGAAAATGAGCCCAACCACGTCCGCCGGCACATCTCGGAAATCGACAGCTTCGATGCCGCGAAGAAATCCCCGCCACGCATTGACGGCACCGTCAGGGGAGAATACCTGGTCGTTCGCCCAGTCGTGCTCATCGGGAAAGAGCAGCGTCTCGTAGTCGCCACTTTCTTCGGAGGCCTTGCGGAAGATTTCATCGAGGCGGCGAATCGCATGATTGGCCGTCTGGATCGATGGGCCGAGTTCTAGTTTGGGCAACTGCGGAAATCGAGCGCGCAGCGCCTTGTAGAAGATGAAACGGTTGGTCCAGACATACGCCAGCGTTCTGGCTGCGTTGTCGACCGATTCCCGCCACTCCTCGGGCTGGTTCCTCAGGAATTGCCGCCCCTGATCAACCATCCATTTCTGGAGCTTGGAATCGAACGTTTTGTTGGACTCGGAGCTACGGTAAAGATATTCCCGAAGCAGCATGACAGGCCAGTCGAGATGGCTTTCAAGCGACCTAAGGAAGACTTCGTCAGGTGGGAGCGACCAGTCCCGCTTAACCCCTATCAGGATGTCTGACAAGTCTGCTATGAGATCCGGCAGAAACTTGTGCGCTATATGGTCGAGAATTGACGGGCGAGCGACTTCCTTCGGCGAGGAGAGGTTAAGCCGGAGCTGCCAGACTTTGATTCGGCGGTCAAGAAGCGGCTTGTGTTGCTGGTAACGGTCCCAGAGAACAAAGGTATTGACATCCCATGTGAAAAAGAACTGAACGTTGGCGTGGTCAGCCTTTTGCTGTGCATCCTCAATAAGCTTGCTGTCGAAGGCCGAAGTGCCACCTGGCAGCTTCACTTCGCCTGTCAGCAGGATCTTGTTATTTGCCCCGTAGAACCTGAGGTCTTTTCTCTTGCTCTTCCCGGACGTTGACCCCATGCCCTCAATTCGGGCTTCCACAAATGGGCAACGATCCTGCAGTCGGTTAAAGATAGGCCCCGCAGCGGCGGCGATTTTCGCGCAAAAGTCGACTTCATTGATTGTTTCGTTGGCGATAGCAGAATCCACTTTTCAAAGATATCAGCCTAGACAGAGCTTCCACACACGGCCCCCTGGTTCCGATCCTGCTTGTACGCCAGCTGCGGTCAGACGTCGCCCACCTGTAATTCGTTTGGCTCAAATCATCGTGCGCATCATTAAAGTATTCATTTCTATTTGATTAAGGGTAAGACCTAGTGCGCGTTGGTGGATCAAGCGCAGAGAATTAGCCCGCTGATGAAGGCTCCTACAGATTTACCCCATAGGCCTCAAACGACCAATTGCAAGCTATTGCTATGAATGTCTCTATCATTCGACATATCTTATTCATTCTAAAGTGGTAGGCGAGACAGGGCTTGAACCTGTAACCCCCGGCTTAGAAGGCCGGTGCTCTATCCAGTTGAGCTACTCGCCCACGTTTTCCTTATTCTATCGCCCAGCGACTACATAGTGCATCGACCAGTCGCTCCAAAGCAGTTTGAAGAACGGTACCGGCCTCGGCCTTCGTCAAGCCACAAGCCGTAAGGTAAGCCGTAATTCCGTTGTCAGTTTTACCTGGCGCAATCACTGCGCTCCGAACGACCAGATCAACACGACAACAAGGCTGAGAAACAGCGTGCAGCACCCAGCACAGATATTTGCACGACGCGACAGCCATCTCTGGCACGATCCACTGCTGATCGCTTCGGGGAAGAAGATCGATATAGCATGCCCAGCCATACAAAGCACTTCTCGCAGTAGCAGACAACTCGTAAGGATCAAGCTCGTCCGGATCAAGCACCGGCCAAACATCGCATTTCGAAGTCCAGATCGGTGAACTGGGGCCATTCAGCCGCACCAGCACATCCCCCAATGCCGGCAAATTATTCACCTCCGGCAGTTGCCGCACCAGCGCCGGAGTTACGCGCAGATCAACGAATCCATCCCAATACGCATCAATAATCGGCGCACCGGGACCAATCTCGACCTCCCAGTCAACCTCCACGCACATCTCCAGCAACCGCCAGCAAAAAGCGAACCAGCGTCGCCTCAGCCCAATGACGCTCCGAGCCAGATGAAATAGATGGAAGCGTTCGCTCACGATCCGTCTTCGCCAGGAAGGCGCAATGCCCGCCATGATCCGTTTCCACCAGATGGACAGCCGGATTGAGCTTTAAAGCCTCGCGAGTTTCAGCCAACATGCGAATGAACGGGTCGTCCAGCGCATGAATCACCAAAGTCGGAATCGCGATGCGCGAAACCACCCTCGCCGCCGCAGCTCTAAAGTAGTAATCATCCGCCCCGGCAAAGCCGCTGTAACGAGCCGTAATCTTGTCGTCGAACTCGCGCACAGATCGTACCGGCCCAACATCGTCCGCCGAATAAATCTTCGGAAAGAGCTGAGCCTTGCGTCGAAATCGCTCCCTGAGATTTCGCAGAAAATGCCACTCGTACATCCTGTTCTCCGGATCATGCACAGCGTCGGCGCTCGCTGCCAGATCCGCCGCAGGACTCACGCCAACAGCGGCCACCAGCCATTCCGGAGCCTGTTCGGCGAGTTCGCCAACCAGCTTCAGCACCAGGTTGCCGCCCATAGAATACCCAACCGCCGCCACTCGCCGCAAACTATGCGCGTCGACAAAATGGCGCAGAACTGCCCCTACATCCGCCGAAAGCCCCGAATGATAAAGCGTCGGCGTCCAGCTTTCCGTGCCGCCGCAATTGCGCATATTCATGCGAATGACGTTGCAGCCAGCCGCCCAGGCCAGGTCTGTAATTCCCTGCATGTATCGCGAGTCCGAAGAACCCTCGAGCCCATGCACCAGCAGAATCGTGAGACGATCCGCTCGCACCGCCTCCGGCTGCCAATGGCAGCAACACAAAACCCGGCTGCCGTCCGACGGATCTACCACCACGCTTTCGGCTTTAAACGGAACATCGAAAGGCCGACGTCGCCAGAAGTTTCCGGCCAGCGTCTGCATGTGCCCGCCCCGCAGCATCGGGTACGGCTCAAACGGGCTAAACCAATCCACCGACCGACCCTGACCCGACCGTACCGGACAGGATGGAAGCTGACCCGATGGAATCTGAGCAGACAGACCCTGGTCAGCCGTCAGGCCTTTGGCCTCGCCGCTCATATGAGAAGCCGTTCCGGGGAATCGGATATGAAATCAGATCGCATTCGGCCCGGCATGATTTTATCTTTGGGTTCTAAGAGATTTTGGGGCGGCTAGTGGGGATCGAACCCACGACATCCTGAGCCACAGTCAGGCGTTCTGCCGCTGAACTATAGCCGCCATGCGCATCTCTGATTGTAGCATCGAAGTAGAGGTAAGGTGCGTTCGCGCTGCCGCCGACGCGGAGGAAACCTATGGCCGTCTACCAACCGCAAGGAATCGTGGAACCTCCCCGTCACCCCGGAGATCGCTGGAACCGCGGAGGCCAGTTCCTTGGTGATGAACGGCTTCACTGGCTGGAAATCCTTCTCGACGAGGCCTTCGTCATCCCCGGCACCAGCATCCGCTTCGGCATTGACGGCATCATCGGCCTTGTCCCTGGCCTGGGAGACGTCTTCGCCGGCATCCTCTCCCTGCTGATCCCCCTGGCCGCCTGGGTACGCGGCATCCCGTACATTACCCTGATTCGCATGCTGACAAATGTCTCCATCGGCCTGCTGATCGGCACCATCCCGTTCTTCGGTGACGCTTTCGACATCTTCTGGAAAGCCAACCGCCGCAACTACCGCCTCCTCACCCGCTCCATCGCCGAGCCGCGCCGGCACACGTGGAAAGACTGGGCATTTTTGCTCTTATGCGGCTTCGCCCTGACCGTAATCTTCGCCATCCCGATTGTTTTCATCGCCTGGCTGCTATCCCGAATCGTGGTTTGGCTGCCAGGCCGCTAAGCTAGCCAGCAAAGGCAGTCACACAGGCTAACCACCGTGGCCGCCACACCGAATCCGTCTCGCGGTACAATCGAAGAAGCAATTCGCGTTCATCCCACCTGAACGCAAAATCGGGGCGTAGCGCAGTCTGGTAGCGCATCTGCTTTGGGAGCAGAGGGTCGGGGGTTCGAATCCCTCCGCCCCGACCATCTTAAAGGCTTGACTCAACGGAAGATTGCTATTTGAACAAGCCACAAAACAAAATTGTTCTGCGTCACGCAGCGCCGTCGCGTCGTATCGCGTAAAGACCGCTTAAGGGTTGGTGAAGGTCCAATTCAGGATCTGCTGGATGGCTGCGTTGGATCCAGTTCCGCCGGTGAAACCAACATAAGCCGTGTCGCCACCAACGGTTGCAGGAATGTTGATCGGGAGCGGATCCGAGGTCCATGTTACGTGCGTCACGGTGTCACTGAGCTTCAGGGTCAGGTCGGCTCCGTTGTAAGTGATTTCGGCAATAAACGGATAGCCGCTGTGCAGATCGATGCCGGTGCCCGCAAGGTCGATCGCGGGCACCGTGGGCATCGCGCCATCGATATACAGGCCGGTCGAGTTCGTTCCTTCGCCGGAGTTGTTGTGGAGATCGAATTTGATGGCCACACTTTTCCCGATGGGCGCATAGCCAAGCGACTCGCCGAATTTGCCGAGAGCGTTCGCGCCGGAATTTTGGATCGTAAACGTGATTCCGTCGGCGATTGTCGAAAGCGGGGGCGAGGCAATTGGGGTCGACAACTGGAAGGTGAAATCCGTGCTAAACGACTGAACATTCAGCGGAGCGGAATAGAAAGCGCTACCTGTCTCGAAGAGTCCGCCGTCGGTTAATTGCAGAGAATTGCCGGAAAGCGAGGCGCTGCCGTTGGTTGCCAGACCTACTGCATTGAAGGCCTCCGGATAGTGGGGGGCAGCGGGAATAGAGGGGGGAGGAGCAGGCGGCTCAGGCGGCCCAGAGACGTACGTCCAAGAGAGTATCTCTTGGTTCGCCCTAACGCTGCCGGTACCTCCAGTGAAGCCGATATAGGCCGTGTCGCCACCGACTGTTGCCGGAATGTTGATCGCAAACGAGTGCGACCAATTTGCGAAGGTAACTGTGTCCGTGAGAGTAAGGACAAGATTCGTGCCATCGTAGGTGATTTGCGCCAGGATGGGGTGTTGGCTATGCAGATCGATTCCAGTCCCGGTCAGATTGACCGCAGGTATTGTTGGTAACGCCCCGTCGATAAACAGGCCGGTCGAGTTCCGTCCCTCGCCCTTATTGTTATAGAGATCAAACTTGATGGCCATGCTTCGGCCGATGCCTTCGTACCCGAGTCCTTCGTCACCAACGCCAAGGGCAGTAAGGCCCGAATTCTGGATCGTGAACGTGATCCCGTCGCCCCCCGAACTGGGGAGCTGGAAGGTGAAGTCGGTGGTGAATGACTGGATATTCGCTGCGGTTTTGTAGAAAGCACTGCCCGCCTGCAAAGTTCCGACGTTGGTAAATTCGAGATTGGCGTCGTCGAGGCTGGTGCTGCCGTTTAACTGCATCGGGCCTCCAGCCTGGAAGCCGTTCTCGAGCTGGATGACGCTGACGGGCGTCCCCGAGACGATGGTATAGGTTGCCGCCGCGATTGCCGAAGGGGCTCCAGACACGATGGCGACGGCTTCGATCGTTGCCGTTGATGTCACGGAGATCGGGTTCGAATAGGGTGTGGAGGAGACCGTCGGCTCCGTGCCGTTGGTTGTGTAGTAGATCTTTGCTCCGGCTACTGAATAGGTGATGGATACCGTTTGTGCTCCCACATAGGCGCCGGAGCGCAGGCTTAGAAGTGGCGCATTCACTTCCACCGCGCTGCCCGTAAGGGAGACATTCGGGCTGTTGATTCCATTGGTTTCGAGAGACAATACACCGCTGCTTGCGCCTGCGGTCGATGGGGTGAACTCGATCTCCAAGGCGCAGGTCTGGCCGGCGGTCATACCGGCCAGGCAGTTGGCGGGAGTGGCGCTCAGCAGTTGGAAGGCGGGGTTATCGATAGATGGCGCGACGGTTAGCGTTCCGGTGCCTGTATTGGTAAGCGTGAGCGGCAGGGTCGTGGTGTGGCCGAGGTAGAGTTCGCCGAAGTTCAAGGGCGGGGGCTGGGAGCGCCGCAGTTCGATAACGGTCCCAGTGCCAAGATACCCTTGCGAGTCTCCAATGAAGAGATTGCCGCCTCCGTCGACCGCTACAGACGAAGGCTGGAACAATCTCAATCCACTGCCCACAGTGGTCAACGGGACGCCGCCGGCGGGAACTTCGATCACAGGGGGGCCGTAGTTGGTGATGAAGACATCGTCGAGTCCGTCGACACCCAGACCCAATTCGGAGTCAAACTGAGGACCGCTGGCGATCGTGAACTGAGTTCCGCCCCCAGCTGGCAGCTCCTGCACGCGGGCGAGGCCGTCGTTGAGATTCAGGAAATCCTGGACAAAAACATTCCCAGCTACATCGGCCGTGAGGCTTTCGGGTACGACGAATCCGCTCCCCAGGGTCTTCTGCAGGCCGCCTGCCGTCAGTTCTTCGACGCGATTGTTGAAGTAATCCGAGACAAAAACATCGCCGGCGCCGTCGACGCCGATCCCCAAAGGGCCTTGGAGGCCGCTGAAGGAAAGCGGAAACTGGGGGCCGCCGCCGGTTGGCAACTCGATAACCTGGTTGTTGATTTGGTCGGACATAAACAGATCGCCGACTCCATCGATCGCGACTCCGTCGGTTACCCCACCCCCCAGATTGCCTAAGAGGATCTGGCTGCCGCCGTTGGCCGGCGCTTCGATAATCTGGCCGGAGAAGTCGGCGATAAATAGATCACCGAAACCATCCAAGGCCAACTGGTCGGGCCGATACGGGATTCCGGTCGCCACGGTGACCGGAGCCACAGAGTTGAAGCCAAGCCGCGGTCCTCCTACGGCATAACCGTATATCAGCGTTGTGGCCAGAACCGCGCCGCTCTCGCCCGTAATCTGGACGCCGCCTGCACGGCCTCCAGGATACAGCGGCGCAAATTTCACATTCACCGTGCAGGTTGTGCCCTTCATCACCGCGTCGGTGCAGGTGCTTCCGGGGGCCAGGGTGAAGTCGAGATCAGGAGCGCCGAGAGTGAGCACCTTCGGGGGGCCCAGCGTGCCGTTTCCCGTTACCTTGTAGGTCAGCGTCAGGGTCTCGCTGCAGGGCGCGGGCGTCATCTGCCCAGCCGCACAGAGATTTACCTTGCCGAAGTTGACCGAGGAACTCGCGCCGGCGAAGCTCACACTCTGCGCGAAAACTGCCGGGCTGCCAAACAAAATTGCGGCGCTCGCCAAAACAAAGCAATGAATTAGCCTGACAAACCTGAAAGAAGGAGCGGAAGTGAACCGCCGAGGCAGGAGCGTCATGATAGGACCCCCAGAGAAGCGGAAAGACAGGATGGAAGCAGAAAAGACAGGAGGGAAGCAGAAAAGACAGCATGGCGCGGGATCACGGCAATGTCAACAAGTTCTTGGATGAATTTTGGACTTCTAAGCAATCATCTGAAACCATCCACAATCGCCAGTTGCCGTGCCGCCACTTCACGGGGTAGCGGAGCATATCCCAGCGACGAACACTCTTTCTGGCCCGATGTAAGAATCCATCGCAGAAGCGCAATAAGTGCCGCCTTCTTCGCAGGATCCTTAATTTCCCTCGGAAGCAGAAACCACGTAAAAGTAGTGACAGGATAAGATCGCTTCCCCACCGGATAAATAATCGACGCCATCGAATTTGCGTCCTGCCTCCTAGTCGTCGCACTCGCCGCTTCAGTCAGGCTATCCAGATCAGCCCGAATATATTCACCCGCGCTGTTGTGCAACGCGCCAAAATTCACGTGATGCTGAATTGCGTAGACCAACTCGACATATCCAATTGAATTAGGCGTCTGCTGCACCGTAGTAGCCACACCTTCGTTACCGTCAGCTCCACTCCCTACAGGCCACGTCAGCGAAACACCCGTGCCAACCGCGCTCTTCCAAGCCGGGCTCTCCTTTGAGAGAAACTCGCTCCATGCGTAAGTCGTACCGCTTCCATCCGAACGATGAATCACCCGAATCTTCGCGTCCGGCAGATCTGCATCCTTATTCAAACTTCTAATCTTAGGATCGTTCCACTTTCGTATCCGCCCGAGGTAGATATCAGCAAGCACGTCTCCTGTGAACTTCAGATCATGATTGACGCCCTTCAGGTTATAAGCGGGAACCACCGCCCCAAGCACGGATACAATGCGCCGCGCACTGGTGCCTGACTGCGCAGCCCCTGCGTCCAAAGCGGAGAGATCCGAAGCGGCAAAATCAACCTTACCACCGGCCAGCGCCAGAGTTCCCGATTCCGAACCCGTCGCATCATAGCTGATGTGGATTTCCGGATGCAGCCTTTCGAACGAGGCAAACCATTTTCGATAGAGCGGAGCAGGAAAGGTAGCGCCCGACCCAGCCAGATCCGTTCGAGCAAGCTTCTGAGTTACCGCAGAAGACGACCCCGCCACAACGCTCTCCTCACTCGCAAGAAGCATCTGCTTAACCAGATTGTTCGCAAGATCATCGCGAATACTCCCCCAGGCAAGCTTGCTCGGCGTCACCAGGTACGACCACAATGGCTCTCCATCTCGTGCCACCACCTCGGCCGAAAGAAAGCCACCATAGACTGGTTGACGATTGCTCGCCGGAGTGCGTGGGTTGATCGCGAGATAGCCCTTGATCCAGATCTCACCGCTTCCCTTCACAACCGCGTCCGCGCCATCCGCCTTATCGACAATCTGGTATTTGCCGCTTTTCTCGAGCCGCCTGATCAGGCTCTGTCGCAATAGGGCCGCCTCATCGCCCTCGCTGAATTGATCGACGTAAAGCTTCCGCGCCTGAGCCAACGAATGAGGAGACTGAGCACCGGCACTTACCGGTATTGCAGAAATCGACGCCAGCAGAATCACGGCACTCCACGCGCAGGCCAGAGAGAGCCAGCTACAGCCTGCGGAGATAGACGGCCACCTGTAATGGATCTTCAAAGTCCTACCAATCCTAAAGTCGTCTACAGTTCCGTGTGCAATCGAAACGAAGTAACAAATACGGGTCCGCGAACCCGGTTATAGCCTGGATTGACAACATATTGCAGATCCGGCCCCAGATAGATCCCTCGCCAGATGTGAGCAGTGTAATGGGTCTCGATAAGATTCTCGCGTCCATATTCGAGCCCGCTGTCACCAAGAACAAATCCCAACCCTCCCAGCGCAAGATAACGCGCGTGTTCACTCGAAATACGTCAGAGGCAAACGCAATTCCTGCCCGATCATTGTTCCTCTTCCACATATGACCCGAGAAACCGGCGCCCCCCGAAACCGCATTGTCAATCTCGGTAAAAGACCACGACTCGGTCTTTCCATCATTCCATCCGTACCGAGAATACAGAGTAACGCTACTCGTCAAAGCCTGCTCAGCGTTGATTCCGAATCCATGCTTGGCCGTAACCTTGAACGGATGATTGTCGATGTCAGGATGCGAAACTTTTCCAGCAAGGTATTGTTCGTTGGCCTCCTGATACACGCCCATATTTCCATGGTTCAAATACAGCAACACGCGGACGATCCCGTCTTTCTTGTTCAGCACCGCGCGATACAATTCAAATTCCGCGTTTGAAGTGTTGGCCTTGCGCAGATTCCACACCAGCGGACCGCCGTTCTGTGGGCCGGACATCAGCGCCTCGGCAAATCGCAACCCCCACTTCACGCTCTGGTATTCAGAGTAGACTCCCCACGTGTAGCCCCGCGCATCTCCCGTAAAGTCATAGGCTCCATTCTGATCGACCGCCCAATTCAGAAATTGCAGGTGGCTGTCACCACCCACCGCATTGTTATCAAAGAAATCCGTCATGCCAAACTTGCCGATACGAAGCTCAAAACGGCGCAAAGGCAGTTCTGAAAATGTAGAAAGCGGCCCACGGTTCCCTTCGCCTTTGCGCGCCCTAACGCGAAGACCTGGTGATACACCACCCGGCTGAGATAGGGAGCATCATTCAGGCTTGGATCTCGTACCGCATCCAGATTTGTGAAGCCCGCTATCCCCAAAGCTCCACTCAGCCCCAATCCACCAGCCGCCTCGAAATCGACCAGCACTTCCGCCGACTTCGATAGCTGCACTCCGGTATAGAGCGTCGTCACCTGCCCCGTAGCATCCTGAAAGTGGGCCTTGAAGCTGTTCGGCCCCGAGTAGCGTGCGTCGAACGACGGATGCGCTTGATAAATAAAGTTGTTCTGCCCAGATATCCAAAACCGGCCTTCCGCCAAATGCGGCAGCATCGTTGTTGGCGCTTCGGTTCCGGTGCCCAGCTCAGGTCTCTGTCCAGTGGTTGTGTCTGGCAGCTGTGCCAAAGCCCGGGGGGCGATCGTCAAGATTACGAATAAAGCTCCCACTGGCAAAACCCCGCGCCACGCCACCCAGGCGCACGACGAAGCCAATGACGGAATGCTTCTTCATTATCAGCTCAATAGCCCTCCAAAATGTCTGATCCCTTGGTCCGATCAAACCTACCAATCCATCCTCTGCAAAATGATGAACGCCCGATGAATGGCAACCAATCCCGCAACCTTTGGAGGGCTTCTCATCGTCAGACCTTGCCCGCCACGAGCATCCCTCCCCGGGATTCATCGTCCTGTAACCGAAAAAGCGCACGAACGCGCGCCGAACAGCGGACCCGTCTGGTATTGTCACTCGCAAAGCTGCAAAACGCCCGTTACTCACCAGGAGAGAAGCAATCATGCCGTGCGATCCAGAAGAACTAAGACATGTTCCCCTATTTGAGTTGCTGGACAATGAAGAAGCCGCCGTTCTGGCTGCACACGTTGAAGTGAAACGATTCGCGCCAAGACAGCGCATATTTAAGATCGGCGACCCACCCAGGCAGGCTTACATCGTGATGTCGGGCAGCGTCCGGGTTTCCACCGTCGATGAGGACAACCAGGAAGTCGTGGTCGACCAACCCGGACACGGCGGCCTCTTTGGCTTTGCCTCAATGCTCGATCAGACGCCTCATCAAAGCAACGCCATGGCTGAAGAAGAGACCGTCTGCCTGGAGCTGGATCGCGATGATATTGCCGCGCTGCTGCAGAGCAAACCAATGGCCGGCCTGGATATGCTAACCATGCTGGGCCGTCAGTTCCATGCCTCTCAACGGCTGATCCAATTACGCGCAAACCGCAATGCGAACACTCTGATTGACGAAGAATCGACCTTTGGCGAACGCATCGCCGACTCCGTCGCGCGCTTCGGCGGATCCTGGACTTTCATCATCTGGTTCGCAGTCGTGCTTATTGGCTACGCGGGACTGAACATCTTTCTGCAAGGACGCGCGTGGGACCCGTATCCCTTTATTCTGCTGAACTTGTTCCTGTCGATGCTTGCCTCCGTTCAGGCACCCGTCATCATGATGAGCCAGAATCGTCAGGACACGAAGGATCGCGTGCGCAGTGAATTGGACTTCGACGTAAACCGCCGCGCGGAGTCCGAGATTCAGGCACTCTCGCACAAGCTCAATCTTCTAACCGACAAGATCGGAGATGTCGAAGATTGGCTTCGAGAAAATTTGCCCTCCACTCAGACGCGAAACCCCGCTCCGCCCAGCCAAAATAGCGTCATTAAATAGAAGACCGTCAGGGAAGTCTCTACGACCTGTCTCCAAAGCGGCGCCTGCCGTTGCGGAGACAGGCCGTTTGGCGCTTCACTGCCAACCACCCGGCTCTCCTTTTCGGCCCTTCCGATCGCCCCAACGCCTCAACTCACTTTTTCCAAAGAATATGTGAGGCGTTTTCCCTCCCGCTTGCGCGATCTAAGTCAAAGGCCCGAATGTCACCGCCAATTCGCGAAGAGAACTGCTCGCGGCAATCCGCAGGATTACGTTCGACGCACCTGCTGGAAGACGTATCAGCCGTAAGTGGTTAACTCCATAGCGATTGCCAGTTGCGGCGAAGCCCTGTGTGCTCGCCACAACAGCGGTTGAACAATCGGGACAAAAGTCAGAAGGAGCCAGGCATGAGTCCACGCGGTGCAATTTTGATGGTCACGTTGGTCATGGGCTTGTGCGGAATACCAAAGGTCGCCGCCGCCCAGCGAGGCGAAGTTACAAGTCAGCTTCCGTCGACATCGTGCAGAAGCGCGAATTCCACCGGCGCAATAACGGTTCGAGCCCCACAGCTCGGAGCCTCCTCTCTCAGCCTTTGTGATGGCCGCGGGCTCGGCGGCAACCTCGCGCAAATGTCGCAGGCTCAGCCCCTGGCGCTCGCATCCGGCGACTTTGACGAGGACGGCACGCCCGACCTCGTCAGCGGCTTCGCCACCGGCAAAGCCGGTCAGATCACCGTCCATCGCGGCAATGTTCATGCCTTCTGGCCGTATGGCCCTTATCGCAATAATCCGCCCGCGCCGTTCTTTCCCAATGCCCGCGTCTTCGCCGTGCCTGAAGCACCTGACTTCCTCGTCACCGGAGACTTCGACGCCGACGGCCACCTTGACGTAGTCACCGCCAAACGCGGCGGCAACGCTCTGTACCTCCTTCGCGGCGATGCCCGCGGAGGCTTTGCCGCTCCCAAGCGTATCTCCCTCGGCGGCAGCATCACCGCTCTGATCGCAGGCGAAATCAACCGCGCTGATGGACTCGCCGATCTGGTTGTAGCCATAAACACCACGGCTGGCGCAAAAGCTTTAGTTTTCGAATCGCCCACCGGGGCTTTGAACGGCCATGCTGAAATCTTCAAGCTCCCAAACCCCGCCACATCACTCGCGCTCGGCAAGTTAGATGGTGAGGCCATGAATGACCTCGCCATCGCCGCCGGCAGCGACATCGTCGTTATCCACGCCCGCGACCGCCAGCTCTCCTTGAGTGAGGAACAGCGGAAGACCGTCGCCCCCGCGCGCGTGACCGTCCAGCCCCTGTCGTTCACAGTAAAGGCGCTGACAGCCGGCGACTTCACCGGCGCCGCTCCGAGCATTGCCGCCCTGGACGAAGGCGGCACGGTCCACATCCTCGAGCATGCCGTCGCAGAAAACAGCCTGCTCGCCCGCATGTCCACAAACCCCGAACCAACCATGCAATTGTCCAAGCCCGGACCGGACGGAAAACCAGTCAGGATCTCAGGCACATCGACGCCGGCTACCGCAGCCCGAATCGCAGCCCTACGGGAGTCGCTCAGCGCCGGATCGGATACCAGTGAATGGACCGAACGAAGCACCGTCGCCCTGCCCGGCGGGTTCTCCCAGTCCGCTCCCAGACTGGTCGCCGCGCGCGTGAGTGGCTCCGTCCAGGAAGACCTCGTGGTAGTGGACAGCGGAAACCGCCAGGTACACGTACTTTCCACAGCCTCCAAATCGAGAGCAAATCGCGCCTCGGCAATGGGCGCTATCGCTACACCGACCCACGCACCAATGAAACTGTTGGCCTCGCTCGATGCGCAGATCGCACCAGTAGCCGTTCTGCCGATGCGCCTCAACCAGCACGGACTCAACGGCCTGGTCATTCTGCATGAGGGGCAGGCCGAGCCGACCGTCATGCCCCAGGACGCCCCGCCAGCCAACATCTTCACCGTTACCAACACGTCGGACAGCATTATCACGGTCGGTATCGTGAAGACCGGCCCCCCGGGATCGCTCCGCAAAGCGATGCAAGACGCAAATGCCGCAACCGGCACCTCAAGCATCGTGTTTAATATCCCCACCACAGACCCCGGCTACCACTCTCAAACAGGCACTTTCCTCATTCAGCCACTCTCTGAGAGCGTGCCAGGAGCCCTCGATGACTTCGCTCTTCCACCCGTTAACGCAACAGTCACCATCGATGGCTACACCCAACCCGGAGCCAGCCCCAATACTCTCGCCAACGGTGACAATGCAAAGATCCTGATTCAGATCGACGGCAGCAAAGCCACCACGCCCGGGGGGGCAGGGTTGGTGCCTTTCGATGATGATGGTTCGGTCTTCCGTGGGCTCGACTTCACTGGTTGGATCAACCCGGCTATAAGTCAGTCAGGCAGCGGCTCAACAGCATCCGGCGCTGAAGGTATCGAAGCCAACGGTGTCGGCGATTTCATCGAAGGCAACTTCTTCGGCACCGATCCGACCGGCAAACTCGCCGCTCCAAACCGCATCGGCATCTTCGCAGACAATGGTCCGGGATTCGGTTCGACAGCCTCCGGCAACATCATCGGCGGAACTACGCCACAGGCGAGAAACATCCTCTCCGGGAACAACAACAGCGGCGTTCTCTTCCTCTCCACCGCACTCGAAGCACAGCTTCAAGGCAACTTCATAGGACTGGATATCACCGGCAAAGCCATCGTCTCCAATCCCCAGGAAGCTGATCGTTCCAACACCTTTGACGGCGCTGGGTTGAACGGCCCAACCGTCGTAATAGGCGGAACCCTACCCGGCACCGCGAATGTCATCGCCGGCAACGGCACCAACGTTGACATCAACGATCTCACCGAGGGAGGCCAGGCCAGCAGTTCCATCGTTCAAGGCAATCTTATCGGCACCGACGTCACCGGAACGGTCGCAATTCCCAATCAGGGCTACGGTGTCTCGATCCTGCATAACCCAGTCAATATGCTGATCGGCGGCACTACTCCTGCCGCCCGAAACATAATCTCAGGCAACCTCGCCGGCGTTTATGTCTTCGACAATTCCTTCTACAACCTCGTGCAGGGCAACTACATCGGCACTAACATCACCGGCGCCAAGGCTGTACCGAACGTCCAGCAGGGTTTCATCACCGGTGCCTCCGCATCGAATGAAATTCCCGCCGGTTACACCACAATCGGCGGAGCACTCGCCAGCGCCGGCAATGTAATCTCCGGCAACACCCTTGACGGCATCCAGATCTCTGGGACGAGCACAAGCCAATCCTATCCAAACCCGTTGGTAGGCAACACGGTTCAGGGTAACTTCATCGGCGCCGACGCCACAGGGAAGGCCTCGATCCCTAACGGCGGCAACGGCGTCGATCTGCTCTCCAGCGCGACCAACAACATCATTGGCGGCACAGCACCCGGTTCGGCCAACCTGATCGCCAACAACAAGCTGAACGGTATCCTGATCGATCCCGGGACAGGCACCGGAAACAACACCATCGCCAATGCCATTCTGTCCAACAGCGCCGCAGGCGTGCGAATAAAGTCCGGAACCGGCAACCGCATCAGCCAGAATTCGATCTTCGGCAACAAGGCGCTCGGCATCGATCTCGACACCACCGGTCCAGACGTCAACTCCCATTGCAATGCCACCAACAGCGGCGCCAACAACCTTCAGAATTCGCCCGTACTCACCGCAGGATCGGGCACAACCTTCATTACCGCAACCGCCACCGATCCCAACGGTAATACCTCTGAATTCTCCAATGCCGTTGCGTCCTCGACCAACGGAAACGTCCTGAGCTTGCTCGGCAACTTTGACAGCACCGCCAACACCAGTTACACCGTTGAATTTTTCTCCAGTACTGTAGCCGATGCTTCCGGCTTCGGACAGGGCCAGACTTACCTTGGCTCCGCCACCGTGAAAACAGGTGCCGACTGCACAATCGCCATCAACAACCCCGTCGACACCACCAAGGCAGATGTCAGCGTCACGCTCGCCAGCGACACCACGGTATTCAACGTAGGCCCCGATTTCGGACAGTACTTTTTCACTGGCACCGTCACCAACAACGGCCCGGCAATTGCGCACAATGTCGTCTTTACCGATACCTTGCCGTCTGGCCTCGAAATCAGCAACGCATATTGCAATCTGGGGCCCTGCCAGATACCGGCCACAACCACTCTGGGCAATTGCACCATAAGCGGCCAGAAGATTACCTGCAATCTGGGAACCATGGCCCCGGGCGCTACCGCGGCGGTAAACCTGCCAATACAGTCGACTACCGCCGGGACCCTGACCGACACGGCCACTGTCGCTGCTACCGAGGCAGATCCGAATCTCGCCAACAATACGGCATCCCTGAACCAAAACGTCTACTACCCATTCCCCTTCATCGACCACCTCGACCCAACCTCTGCGGTCGTCATCACTTCCGGCAACCTGCCGCTCACCGTATACGGAAATGGCTTCCTGCCGACCAGCGCCGTCACCTTCAACGGCACCGCCGTTCAAACCACCGGCTACCTCGACAACCAAGTCTGCGGAGGTCCGTTCCAGCCCGGCTTCTGCTCAGCCATTCAGCTCTCCGTTCCAGCTTCTCTCCTGGGCACAGCAGGCACCGCAACAGTCACTGTCACAAATCCTGATCCCGGTCTGGGCGGCGGAAGCAACTTCCCTTCCAGCGCCAACTTCACCCTCGTCGCTTCATGCACCTACGACGCAGAATTTTTTGGTTTCAATCCCGTCGAGGCTGAAGGTGACACCCTTATCCCCGAATCGATTGAAGTTACCACCAACGCCCCACCCTGCCCATGGACCGCGAAGTCCAATGCTTCATGGCTGGTCATTCTCGATAACGCCACGGGTACCGGCAACGGCACACTCGATGTCTCAGTTGCGCCGAATACAGGCGCTGCCCGCAGCGGCACGCTAACCGTTGCCGGCCAGACCGTTGAGATCGATCAGTCAGCCGGAGACTCGACCATCTGCAGCTACGGCCTCAATCCCGCCTCGGCACACATCCCCGCCGCGGGCAGTTCGGGAAGCTTCGCCGTAACCACAGCTTCCAGCTGTTCCTACTTCGTTGAACCATACCCTCAGGATTCCACGTATGTAACCGGGGTTCAGTTCATAACCATCCCCCAGAGTTCGAGCCTGCTCGTCGGCAACGGCAGCCCGAGCTACACGGTCGCGGCCAACCATGGCGCACCGCGTACCGGCGCAATCATGGTCGGCGGCGACGTATTCAACATCACACAGGATGCACCACCCTGCTACTACACGCTGAACACAACCTCGGCATTGATTCCGGCAACCGGCGGTACCGGTTCTATCGGTGTAACGGCTTCATCGCCCAGTTGCGCCTGGACAGCCAAGCCAAGCGATGCTTCGCAGGTTTCCATCACATCAGGAGCCTCCGGAACCGGCAACGGCACAGTGAAGTATTCCGTCCCGGTAAACACCGGTGGCCCTGAGACGCCAACCATCACCATCGGAGACGCGACTGGATATTCCGTATTCTCGATCACGCAGGCATCGTCCTTCACCTGCAGTTTCAACATTACCCCCACATCAGTGACGGTTCCCTCCAATGGCACTTCCAACTTCTTCGTAGTCAACGCGTCCTACAGCTTCTGCAAGTGGACCGCAGCATCAAGTGACCCAACGGCGCTCACAGTTGGCGATGTCAGCGGAGCAGCGGGCTTAAGTACCAACAGTTCTGCGACCGGCACCGGAGTTGTCTATTACAGAGTTGGCCAAAACGACACCGGCGCGCCTCGCACACTCACCATCACAGCCGGCTGCGAAACCTTCACCGTCAATCAGAATGGTGGAGCTGCAACCAACCCCGCGCCGACAATCACTTCGCTCTCCCCCACCACAATAGCCGCCGGCTCACCCGCTTTCACGTTGACCGTGAATGGTACGGGGTTCATCAGCAGTTCCGTCGTTAACTTCAACGGCACAGCAGAACCCTCCACCTTCGTCAGCGCAACCCAGCTCACAGCCTCCATTCCGGCAACAGCAGTCACTACCGCTGGTCCCGTTCCAGTCACCGTAACCAACCCGGCGCCCGGCGGCGGAACCTCCGGCCCCGCCACCTTCACAATCACGACGGTGACCGCTCCCGCAGCCTCACTCTCGCCCACTTCACTCACCTTCACTGCAACAACAGGCACCACCAGCGCAGCTCAGACCGTAACGCTGAAAAACACCGGCACAGCAGCCCTGACCATCAGCAGCATCTCTATCACCGGTACCAACCCCACAGACTTCGCCCAAACCAACACCTGCGGAAGCTCCCTCGCCGCAAGCGCCTCCTGCTCCATCTCCGTCACCTTCACTCCAGCATCAGCGACCACTTTCGCAGCCTCGCTCTCAGTAGCCGACAACGCCACCGGATCACCCCAAACCGTAACACTCAACGGAACCGGCACTGCAGCCGCCACACCCGCAGTCTCGCTCTCACCCACATCGCTCACCTTCACAACCACCACCGGCACCACGAGCGCCGCCCAAACAGTGACGCTCAAGAACACGGGCACGGCAGCTCTGACCATCTCAGGCATCTCAATCACCGGAGCCAACCCCACAGACTTCGCCCAGACCAACACCTGCGGAAGCTCTCTAGCCGCAAACGCCAGCTGCTCCATCTCGGTCACCTTCACTCCAGCATCAGCGACCACCTTTTCAGCCGCACTCTCCGTCGGAGACAACGCCACAGGCTCACCGCAATCCGTAACCCTCAGCGGCACTGGCACAGCAGCCGCGACACCCGCTGTCTCACTCTCACCCACATCACTAACCTTCTCCGCCACCAGCGGCACCACCAGCCCCGCCCAGACCGTAACACTTAAGAACACCGGCACAGCCGCTCTGACCATCTCAAGCATTTCGGTCACCGGAGCCAACCCCACAGACTTCGCCCAGACCAACACCTGCGGAAGCTCTCTAGCCGCAAGCGCCAGTTGCTCCATCTCCATCACCTTCACCCCAGCCTCTGCAACCACCTTCGCAGCCTCGCTCTCAGTAGCCGACAACGCTACAGGCTCACCACAATCCGTAACCCTCACCGGAACAGGTACAGCAGCCGCCACACCCGCAGTCTCGCTCTCACCCACATCGCTCACGTTCTCCGCGACAACAGGCTCGACAAGCGCCACTCAGAGCATCACCCTTAAGAACACCGGCACAGCAGCTCTGACCATCTCAGGCATCTCAATCACCGGAGCCAACCCCACAGACTTCGCCCAGACCAACACCTGCGGAAGCTCCCTCGCCGCCAGCGCCAGCTGCTCCATCTCCGTCACCTTCACTCCAGCATCAGCCACCACCTTCGCCGCGACCCTATCCGTAGCCGACAACGCCACTGGCTCGCCGCAATCCGTAACCCTCAGCGGAACCGGCACAGCAATACCGGCACCAGTAGCTTCGCTCACACCCTCGTCAATGATCTTCACCTCCAATACCGGCGTAGCCACCGCAGCCCAAGTAGCCACTCTCAAAAACACCGGTAACGCCACACTCAACATCACCAGCATCTCGATCACCGGAACGAACCCCACAGACTTCGCCCAGACCAACACCTGCGGAAGCTCTCTAGCCGCAAGCGCCAGCTGCTCCATCTCCATTACCTTCACACCAGCATCAGCGACCACCTTCGCCGCCGCGCTCTCGGTAGCCGACAACGCTACAGGCTCGCCGCAAACCGTCACTCTCAACGGAACAGGCACTACCCCACCGCCTCCCACCTTCACCGTCTCCTCCACCACAACCGCCCAGACCATCCAACCCGGCGGCGCCGCACAATACTCCATCACCGTCACCGCGCAGAATGGTGCTTTCTCTAACGCAGTCGCTCTCACAGCCACCGGACTCCCCACCGGCGCAACCGCCACCTTCGCACCAGCCTCGCTCACCCCGGGCTCAGGATCGGCCACATCGCAGCTAACCATCCAGACCACGACCGCGGCCGCAAGAGACACCAGCCCCCAAAGCCCGGGTCACGACACAGGCCCCGGCTGGAAGTTCGCCGCCTCTACCCTGCCCCTCTTCGGCATGCTCTTCACCATCCGCAGGTTCCGTCGACGCTGGATAGCAGTCGCGGTTCTGCTGCTCGCATCCCTCGGCGCGGTCACCGCAATCTCTGGCTGCGGCGGCGGATTCGCACTCCCCGGAAGCACTGCCAAGACCTACACCATCACCGTCACTGGAACCAGTGGCGAAGTACAGCAATCCACCACCGTGCAACTCACCGTGAAGTAAAAGGAGTCACCATGCGAATCAGCATCAGAGCCACATTCTCCCTGTTGTTGGTCATGGCGATGTTCTCCGCTTCGCGGTCCATCGCCCACGCACAAGAAGTCGCGCCTGCAGACAAGCAGCCCCGCTCCGAACTTGCCCTCGACTACACCTACATCCGCAGCAACGCGCCCCCCGGAGGCTGCGTCTGCTTTGACCTCAACGGCGGCGGCGCTACCTATGCCCACTCCATCGGCTCAGGCAGGTTCGCGCTCGTCGGCGACGTCAGCATCGCTCACGCAGGCGCAATCTCAGCTAACAGCTATGACCTCACCCTGAGCACCTTCACCGCAGGCGTACGTTATCGGCCTACCTTCCGGCACTCGCCTCTCAAACCATTCGGTCAGGTTCTGGCTGGCATAGCCCACTCCAGCGGATCTCTCGTCTCAGGCCAGAATCCAACCGTATCCAACTCCGGTGGAGCTTTCGCTGCCATAGCAGGCGGCGGCCTCGATCTCCATCTAAGCCACCATTTCTCAGTCCGTCTCATCGAAGCGGACTATCTAGTCACCACATTCGACAACGGCATCAACGACCACCAGAACAACTTCCGCCTAAACGCAGGCGTAGTGTTTCATTTCTAAGTGTTCAGGGGAATGCCTACTCAAGTGAATTTACCAAGTGATCCTATACAGCCAGGCGCGTCAAAGTAAGAACAGTAATATCGTCGTCCTGGCCAAAATCAACCGCCGCGTCAGCAGCATCTTCCGCATCGGGCCTTGAAGCGAACAGGGTCTCCAGCCGCTCGAAACTATAAAGCTCTCCCGAAGAGCTCCGCGCCTCCAGCAATCCATCCGTGTACAAAGCCAGCTGATCCGCAGCTTCAAGCTGAAAACAACTTTCTTCATAAGTCGCAATGGATGCCACTCCAAGCGGAAAGGCCCCCGGCAGCTCTAGTTCCTTCTCGTTGAGAAACGGCGAAGGATGTCCAGCCGTCGAGACATTACATCGCCCATCTGCATAAAGTCGAAGCGTAACACACGTCGCGAAGCCACCTTGCAACCGCCCGCAAAGTCGACGGTTCACCTGCTCCAGCAAGCTCGCCGGATCGGGATAGTCGTCCGCCAGCGCTCGCACAACGCCAACAATCAGCGAAACCGCCATCGCAGCCTTCAGCCCCTTGCCGCTCACATCGCCCAGCACAACCAGCGTTGAACTATCCTCAAGCGCAATGATCTGAAAGAAATCGCCGCCCACCTCCAGCGCCGGACGATAAGCACTCGTAAGCGCATACCCAGGCACTTCCGGCAGCGCTTCCGGAATCAGCACCTGCTGAATCTCCCTCGCGTTTCTGAACTCCTGTTCAAGCGCCTCCTGGCGCATCCGATTCTCAACTGAATCGCGATAGAACGCGAACACCAGCGCCGCCAGCACCAGCGTATCGGTCACCGTATGCGGATGGATCGCCACCCCATGAATCACCGCGATCGGAGTCAGCAGCTTTCCGATCAGTGTCCAGTGCGTAAAACGCAGGCCGACGATAGAAATGTTCCGCGCAAGAATCAGCAGCTGCGTAACAAGCGTCGAGATTGCAAGCAGCCAGCGACTCAAATCAAGTCGCTTGCCGCGCGCCAATGCAATGCCGATAATCGCCAACGACAGCACCCCCGGAAAAGCATACAGAGCCGGAAGAAAGCTCTCCACCGTCTGCGTCTGAGTAGCCCACGTCGAAGGCCAGCCAACCAGCAGTAGAAACGCATACAGCGCAACCACCGCCAGCATTCCGCGCGCAACTGCATCAGTGATAAGCCGCAGCTTGCGAATCGCCCGCAGATCCAGCAGCCAGAGCAGCATGTACAAGAGAGCGATGTCCCGCACACCAATCCCGACGCGATTAACAGTCAGTAATAACGGAACAGTCGCCGACCATGCGATCGGCGTGCTCGCAAGTAACATACCCAACATGGCAATCGAGAAGCACGACATCCAAAGGTATGCCGACTTGCTTCGATCTCCAAGCCACGGAAGAAACCCCAGCAGCGCGGCAAGCACATACAGCGGGCAGAGTACGAAGTACGAAACATCAAATCGAAATCCCGCGTTGTACGATGCCTTGCGCCGCACAGCAATCTCCTCTGAAAGCCCCGCCAGCGGAGCGCTTCGCAATCCACCCGTGTCGTTCAGGCCGATCGAAAGAAATGGCGCGCGCCAAACCCTGATGGCAAGAACGCCCGTTGCCGCAGGGCCCAGAGTGATCATCGTAGAGCTGTCTCCATACCACACCGGATGAGGAGGAAGCTTGCCAGACCGTCCCACAAGAACGCCGTTCCAATAAACTTCATACGCATCTCCCGCGCTAGGGATCAACACGGCGATTTCATGCGATATATCCTGCGGAGTGGCTACTCGAATCGATCGCCGATACCACGCATAGCCGTCATAGCCCCAGTGGCCTTGCTCATCCCAAGGCTGATACGCGCTCAACTGCTCCCAGCGCGAGTCATCGAAATCAGGCGCAGCCCGCGCGAGATCATCGCCCAGATGAAACTGCCACGGCCCATCAAGCGCAGCCGCCCCTTTGCCGAGATCGACAACGATAAGCGGCTCTGGCTTCTGCTCCGCATGCGAAGGCACCACCTTTGCAAGTGCAAGCAGAAACAAAACCAATAGCCAGTGGCGGCGCGGAAGCATGAGGGAAGAATACCCTGCGGCGCTGGTATCGACCAAAGCCACACTCGCGCAAATACCGATTGACCATAGCTGTCATGCATGCGAAAGTGTTTGAAATAGAAAGCCCTGAAGGCTCATCCGAAGAGAACAATAGAGGTCAATTCAGCCATGAATGCAGCCGTAACTCCACCCATGAATTCTGATATCTCTCCCATGCAACAATGGCTGAGTGATTACGTTAAAGACTGCGGAGCAGTTGCCGGAACCGTGCATGTGCGCCAGGGCGACGGCCTCGCGCTCGCAGCAGCCGTCAACATTCCGCCGCCGGTCCGGGAGATCGTGCGCTGGGTGCCGTGGGGCAAAGGTATGGCCGGAATGGCTCTCGACACCGGTGAGCCCGTCCAGACCTGCAATCTGAAAGAAGATGATTCCGGGCGCGTCAAGCCCGGAGCAAAGGCCGTTGCCGCACAGGCAGCCATTGCCCTGCCGTTGAAGAACACGCAGGACTCCGTTGTCGCCGTCCTCGGAGTAGCCTTTATGGAGGAGCGCGAGATACTCCAGCCCGAGATCGACAAGCTTCTGACTTCGGCGCAGGACATTCCTCTTACTCCATCTGCCGAAGTCTAGACGTCGGACGGAATCCAAAGAACGGCTCGACCGGTTCAGCAATCATGTTGGAGCAATTCCAGGGAAATGAACGATTCTCCATCATCCGTCGCCTTGGCGCAGGCGGAATGGGTATCGTCTACGAAGCCTTCGATCGCGAACGCCAGACCCGCGTAGCGCTCAAGACCCTGCGCAATGTCGATCCCGCCAGTATCTACCGCTTCAAGGTCGAGTTCCGTTCCCTCGCTGAGCTTTCACACGAAAATCTGCTGCCCCTTTACGAACTCTTCTTTGAAGGCGATCGCTGGTTCTTCACCATGGAACTGCTCGAAGGAGCAACAGATCTACTCACATACATTCGCGATGACCACTCAGGCCACCGCGAAATTGGCGCTCAATCCTGCGAAGATTCTGAAGCGACGCAGCTTGATTCCGAAGCTGGCATCTCCCTCTCCGCTCCTACATCCGAGGTCACTGCGTTTGCCCCGTCAGAAAATGGCCGAGCCGGGTCCGCCGATTTTTCAGGCTCCGAAGCAACAGCCCTCATCGACTTCGAAAGTCACTCGTCTGAGCTCAACATCGGCATCGCAGCAGAAGTAAATCAGGCACCCACTCTTCACAGTGAGAGCAGACCCATTGCTTTATCGAGCACACCTCATCCACCCCTCGATTACGATTGCCTCCGCCAGACATTTCTCACAGTCGCCCAGGGCGTTAGGGCTCTGCACGCCGCAGGCAAAGTGCATCGCGACCTCAAGCCAGAGAACGTCATGGTGCGCGCCGACGGCCGTCCTGTACTTCTGGACTTCGGCCTCATACTCGACCTTAAGCCCCAGGCCCCAACCTCCGTTGACGAACAACCAAGCCATCCCAACCAGCGCGGCTCTCGCCAATATCGAACCGCCTCCGATCACATGATTTCCGGCACCTTCTCCTACATGGCGCCCGAGCAGGCCACCGGTTCTCCTCTGATGAACAGCAGTGACTGGTATGCCTTCGGAGTTATGCTTTTCGAAGCCTTGACCGGACGTCTCCCCTTCACCGGCACCGGCATCCAGACAGTGCGGGCCAAACTTGAGCAAAACGCTCCCGCACCCTCCCAATTCGCTCCCGCAACGCCGCCAGATCTTGACCGCCTCTGCGTTCAGCTCCTCGATCGCAATCCCGACAATCGCCCTGACAGCGCAGAGATTCTCCGCTGCCTGAGCGGCGAACAAGCGCCCATCGACGAAGGCGTTCAGATTCAAAATCTCTTCGTCGGCCGCGAATCCTATCTCGACACTCTCAACGCCGCATTCGCTGCTCTCGAACAAGGCCAATCGCAAGTGCTATGCGTTCACGGCCGCTCCGGCATGGGCAAAACGACTCTGCTGCAGCGCTTCCTCGAAGAAACAGTTTCAGCGCGGGGCGGCATCGTCCTCGAAGGCCGCTGCTACGAACAGGAATCCGTTCCCTACAAAGCTGTCGACAACCTCATCGACGCACTCACCCAGCAATTGCTGGAGATGC
>Ga0206896_1037_pt2 | contig 29617 bp, 18 predicted proteins | sample Alteio_BWOrgHeat_52_FD_152969 | JGI IMG/M metagenome (GOLD analysis project Ga0206896, IMG submission 152969) | Enriched cells from forest soil in Barre Woods Harvard Forest LTER site, Petersham, Massachusetts, United States -... | ecosystem: Environmental > Terrestrial > Soil > Temperate forest >... | reverse complement strand
CTGTCGCGGCGGCTTTTGAAGCTGACAAACCATACCTGGTTTCACGCTGGCGATGGCCAGATCGGTTCAACCCGTGATACGTCTGAAGATAGACACTGGCTGAATCCACGAACGCCTATTGCCGGATGGCGGCGCAAGAGTTGATTGAAGGAGTGATTTCCATGCGATACATTTTCGCTTCCATCATCCAGACAGATACAAGTCAGAGCGCACAACCCGTGACGATCGACAGTTCTTCCATCTGGCACCACATGTCCGATGCGCTCTTTCAATCGCTCTATCGTGTGCTCTCGTTGCTCATCGCTATCCTGCCGGGCATTCTCGCCTTCTTCGTAGCGCTGGTCGTCTTCACCGTCGTGGGCATGATTATTTCAGCTTTGCTGCGCCGCGGACTTACCTGGGCGAAGTTTGACAACCGTCTAACTCGCTATCAGGTCAGCTCAGAATGGACACCCACTCACTCACCTACTGAGTTGGTCGCGAGAGCGTCGTTCTGGGGATGCGTCCTGCTTGGATTAGTCATCGGCGTCTCCGCATTCGACGCATCTTATGCGACCGGAACAACTTTGCCCCTCACGCTTCTGCCCTATCTCACTCATGCCGTCGGAGCGATCCTGCTTCTGGTCGCAGGCAATCTCATCGCTCGGTTCCTCGCGCGAACTGTGCTGATCGGGGCCGTCAATGCTCAATTGCACTATGCACGGTTCCTCGCGCTTGGAGTGAAATGGCTTGTGCTTGTTGTCACTGCAGCCATGATTCTCGATCATCTGCAAATCGGTGGTCATGTAGTCGAGCTTGCCTTCGGAATTCTCTTTGGGGGCATCGTTCTTACACTCGCGCTCGCCGTTGGATTGGGTTCGCGCGATCTTGTGAGCCGTTCTCTTGAGAGCCGCGCCGAACGCACGAGTGAGCGCGGCGTCACTCCCCCGCCGACGGGAACAACCGGGGCTAGCGACAAAATCCGCCACTTTTAGGAAATAGTTGAATGAGTCGATATTTTCAATCAGGCCATCGGCCCAAAAGGAGTTCTATGCTCCGTCTTCTGAGCATCACGTTTTTGATAAGTCTGTTCGCCGGTACAGCTTCGGCGATGGCCCAGACACCCACGCCTCCCGTACATTCGACACCGCCCACACGCGACCCTCACACAACGGGGTACGTCCCGGCCGTAGAGCTACCCGACGGGGCCACTCCTTCGGCGACCGCCGATGGGAACTTTATCCTCGGGTCCACACATTATCCAGCGCCCGAAACAGCAGCTCCGGAAGGCGCTCCAACGGGAACGGTCTATGAGTTCACCATGAACTCGGCTGACAGCAAGATTTATCCAGGCATCGCACGAGAGCCTAAGACTTTTGGCGCGCCAGACCCCAGGGATCCTGGCAAACTTGTGGTCACCACCAGCCACCCTGCCCCGTACGCTCGCAAAATTGCGGTCTACGTTCCCAAACAATATGTTCCGGGAACAGTCGCGCCCTTCATTGTCGGGGCAGACGGGCCTGACCGTTTGCTATTTACAACTCTGGATAGTCTGATCGCCCGGCGCACGGTTCCGGTTATGATCGCTATCTCGATCGGCAACGGAGGCGGCGACGCACAGGGCAGCGAACGCGGCCTGGAATACGACACCATGTCGGGCTTGTACGCTGAATTCGTCGAGAAAGAAGTACTGCCCCTAGTAGAGGCGCGAGCCCATGTGAAGCTGACCAAGAATCCCGAAGGTCGGGCTACGATGGGCGGCAGCTCGGGCGGCTCTTGCGCATTGATCATGGCCTGGTATCACCCAGAGCTATATCATCGCGTTCTCACCTATTCAGGAACTTATGTGAACCAGCAATGGCCTTACAACTCACAGACTCCCCACGGCGCATGGGAGTTTCACGAACACCTGATCTCCAAAGGTCCCGTTAAACCGCTCCGCATCTGGATGGAAGTCGGAGACAGAGACCTTCTCAATCCCAATATCATGCGCGACGAGATGCATGACTGGATCGTCGCCAATGAACAAATGGCGAAGGTACTAGCGGCCCGGGGATATCACTACCAATTTATCTTTGCGCGCAACGCCGGGCACACCGATCGCGAAGTGAAACAGCAGACCCTCCCAGAGGCGCTCGAATATATCTGGCAGGGTTATCCCTTAACTGGCGCGAAGAATTGATCTAAATGCAGCGATCGGCGATGGATATTCGGAACAAAGCATAAGTCGATTCTCAGCGGGCGTCAGCGTCAATCAGCTTTCGCTCATCGACAGTAATTGGGTGCTTCACGATGAAAATGTAAGAGAGTGCGCCAAGCAGCGAGATCATCGCACAGATCACGAGCGTGAGATGAAACGAGTGTGTCCGATCGAGCAGCCAGCCTGTGATAACAGGGCCAAACGAGGCGCAGATAAAGCTGCCAAAGTTCTGGATAGCCGCAACCGATCCGACTATTTGAGGCGGCGCGATGGACTGCACCAACCCCCACCCTGAGTTACCCGCGAGATAAGTAAAAAACAGCGCAGACCCTATGCCCAACGAAGCGCCCAGAGCGCCCGGAATATACGGCACCAGCAAAGTGCAGATCGCGGAGCAAGTCATCCCGGTGACCAGAAGAATTCTGTGGGTCCTGATCGGTCGAATCCCGCGACGCACCAGATAGTCGGCAATGATGCCGCTGAGAAACATTCCAAGAGCACCCATCGCGAAAGGGATCATCGCTAATCCACCCGTCGCTGCGACGCTTACATGATGCTGGGCCTCTAGGTAATTCGGCATCCAGCTCATGTAGAGCCATACGGTGTAGTTGATGCCGCCAAAGCCAAGCATCATTCCCCACATCGTGCGCAGCCGAAAGAGACCCATCCACTGAGAAAGTGTGGTTCGGAGTGTTTCACTGCCGACCTCGGAGGGGTCGTGATTGAACTTTTCAGGATTGTTCGGAAATAGAGCTTTGCGATTGCGATAGAAGGCATACCAACAAATCGAAAGTATCAGGCCGGGTACCCCGATCAACATGAACATCCCACGCCAGCCAAAGGCCAGCATAGTGACTGTAAGAATCGGAGGCGCGATCGCCTGTCCCAGAGTCGTCGCGGAGTTCACGATGCCAAGTGGCGTTGCACGATCGCGAACTCCGAACCAGTCATTGATCGCTTTCACGATAGATATGACAAATGGCGATTCGCCGACCGCCAGACCTACGCGAGCCAAAAAGAAGGACCCAAAACCTCTGACCAGTCCAGTCGCGGCCTGTGTTGCAGACCAGAGAAACATCCCCGCGCCCAGAACGATGCGCTCGCCGAAACGATCCAGCAGAATCCCCATCGGCAGTTGAGAGATTGCGTAGGAAAGAGAAAACACCGACAACAGGACGCCCATTCGCGTAGCGGAGATGCCAATGTCGGCACGAATCGTCGTATTGGCGATAGCGAGGGAGCCGCGGTCGATGTAGTTGATGACCCCGGCGATTGAAAGAATCGAAACCGTGAAGATCTGAATCCTCGCGATGCGGCGTGATTGGGCAGGCGCTAAATCAGAAGCCATGCTCCTACTTCGATCCGCTTGCAAATGCGTCGGCTTCACGATCCATCTCTGCGGAAGTAACTGCGCGTGAAAACAGCGCCACGCGGTAGCGGAAGCTGACTGACTGGCCTTTTTCCAGCGTGTAGTTGAACGGAGATTGCTTGGGATCGAAGATACTGCGCCCTAGAGGATTGACAGCAAACAACCCGTAGCCGCGCGCATGCCAATAGGTCGGATAATCGGGATTCTTCGGCTCATCAAAGATGGCGATCGTGACCGTATGTCCACCTTCATTGCCAGTGAGCGTGCACCAGCGTCCACGAGTTCCCCAGGCTTCTCCGCCCTTCACGCCTTCACTGGTGAGATAGACGCCGGTAGCCGGGTTTGCACCTGCCGGAGCAGCATCAACCTGCGTGGGGTTTCCGCTGGCATCCATGAACGTGCCACCTTTTTCTTCAGGTGATTCCAGCCAGCGCGCAACACGCATACCGAGCACGCCTTCCTTGTCATCTTTGAATACAGCACGGTCAAGTGCCTTGAGAGTTATCTCCTCATCGATCACCCGCGCATGATCGCGACGCAGAAATATGTAGCGCGTGGTTTGTTTGAGGATCTGCTTGTTTTCACCCGTAATCCACACTGAGTCGACAACCAGTTCACCTCTATCAGTTCCGCTCCTGGTCGATACGATTTTGGTCTGAATGATAGAGCCCATCTTCGAGCGCGCTTCCGGTTTGATAGCGTCGGAGTTGTTCCAGAAATCGAATCCGTTAACATCGCCATAATTGAACCACAACCCCGCATGATGAGGATGATCGACGCGTTCATCAGGGCGTGGCTCAAGCGGATAGCCGCGAGTCACAGTAATGCCGTCATCGGTGATCAGCGGATAGAGCACAGGCTTCTTTAGAGAAGTTGGCCAAATGTAGGATGTGAAAGCCTTGCCGTCAATGGTGATATCGACGCGCCGATGAGCCTCATCCGCTGTAACCTGAACATCCTTGCCGGGCGTGGCGGCAAGAGCGCTCCCCGCAACGATCAGCGTCGCCAACAGCACACTCAGCAACGCCGCGCTACGCATAGGCCTTGCCCCCCACAATGACCTCCTGAGTCTTATCGTCGAAGGTCACTTTCTCTCCTGTCTGAATCGCGGCAACGTTCATGCACAGCGCGATGGAGTGGCTGTAACCAGCTTCGATCGAAGCATTGGGTGTCTTGCGCGAGCGCACACACTCCATCCAGTTCCGCATGTTGGCCGATGTCTGAGGATCGCCGCCGGTGTCAGCGCCATAGGCGACCGATTCAGCTTTCTCGACAAGCGAAAAACTAGGCAGGAGATTGGCCTTAAGCCCCATGGCCGAAGCCTCGCGAGCCTGCATGCCTCCCTCGGGAGTAACGGTTTGCTTGTCCATGTCGATCATGCCGCCATTGGAGTAGTACAGTTCCTTGACCCCTCCGGCAGAGTTGGTAAACCGCGACGAATACTGCACCTGGAAGCCCTTGGTGGGATCATCCAGCGGACCATAATCGAAGACCGCAGTCATCGTGTCCCAGTTCTGGCGACCATCTTTCCACAAATAGATCCCGCCGTTGGCCACCACACTTCGCGGATGCGGCAGCCCGGTGAACCAGTGAACCGTATCAATTTGATGAACAAGCCACTGGTCTGGAATGCCCGATGAGTAAGGCCAGAAGAGGCGAAACTCAAGATACTTGCGCGCATCAAATGGTTCGTATGGACGATTAAGCAGATAGCGCTTCCAGTCCGTATCCTGCTCCTTCAAAAGCGGCACAACATCGGGACGCCTCCAGCGCCCCGGCTGATTGACATTCCATGTCATCTCAACCATGACGATGTCGCCAAAGTTGCCCGATTGGATATACTTCGCCGCCTTTTGATAGCTCGGCGTACTGCGGCGTTGCGTGCCTACCTGAACAATCTTGCCGGTGCTCTTGACCGCGTCGCGAAACTTGCGCGCATCATCCATCGTGTGCGCCGTGGGCTTCTCGACATAAGCATCACGCCCCGCGTTCACAGCCTCGACTCCATGCAAGGCATGCTGAAAATCGGCGGTCGCAATCACAACGGCATCGACATCCTTGCGTGCATACAACTCATCGTTATTGCGAACCGCGGCAATAGTGTTGCCACTCATCTTCTGGATATAGGCAGCGCCTTCTTCACGGCGACGGTTCCAGAGATCAGAGACGGCAACGAACTCAAAGTTAAGCTCTTTGGCATGCTCCTGAAAGGCTGGAATCAGAGAGCTCTTCATGCGATCGCCACAGCCAATGACGCCGACCTTGACGCGGTCGTTGGCGCCGATGATGCTGGCATAACTGGAGGCATTCCACGGGATTACCGTTGCCGCCAGCGCTCCACCGCCTGCCTTAAGAAAGTCCCTGCGACTCTTGACTCCGATTGCCATCTCTAAATCCTCCGTTGGATCGCCCTTACAGGCCATTAAATCCTCGACCACCGTCCGCAGGCTAATGGTCAGACCATTGAGCATGTTGCGTCAAGCTTAAGGCGTACTGCCCAGTAAGTATTCAAGTTCGCCGGCCGCATAACGAGCTCAGATCTAACGAGCTCGGACCTATTTACTTTGACTGCGCTCACCGATGTGTAGTCTAAAGGTCGTCACAGGGACTACGTTCATTAAATTGCATTGGGCTGCACCAGCCCGGCCCAGCCAGACAAGGATCGTTCATGGAACATGCGTACCGCTATTTCAAACACTGGTTTCGATCAGCCGCTTACATCGCCGCCCTTGTCACGATCAGCACTGCAAGCACGCAACCCCTGCGAGGCCAGCCCGCCAATCCCAGGGCACCCTTGCAGGATCCCCGAAACACCGACATCAAGACCGTCGACAGTCACATGCCTCTGCCCGAGTTCACCAGCTTGAAAGCCTGGGAGCAGCGCAAGGCCTTCCTCCGAAATCAGATACTCATTTCGGCCGGCCTCTCGCCAATGCCCGAGAAGACTCCGCTGCACGCACAGATATCCGGCAAGATCGAGGGGAAGGACTACACCATCGAGAAAGTGCTTATCGAGACATTGCCCGGTTTCTACTTGGGAGGCAATCTCTACCGCCCGCGCAACGGCAAGCCGAAGCATCCGGGCATCCTCAATTCGCATGGGCACTGGCAATATGGCCGCCTTGAAAACCAGCCCCTCTACTCCGGGCCTTCCCTCGGTATCAGCCTCGCGCGCCAGGGATACGTCGTCTTCGCCTACGACATGATCGGCTACACCGACACCATCCAGTTACCTCATCATTTCGGAAGCCCTGAGCAACGTCTGTGGTCCTTTGGCCCGCTTGGCCTGCAGCTTTGGAACTCCATGCGCGCGCTCGATTTCCTTGCATCGCTGGACGACGTGGATGCAACCAGGCTGGGCATAACGGGTGCATCCGGTGGTGGCACACAGGCCTTCCTTCTGACAGCCGTGGATGACCGCATTCAGTTTGCCTCCCCGGTCAACATGGTGTCCGCGATCATGCAGGGCGGCGACCTCTGCGAAAACTCTCCAGGACTGCGGCTCAACACCAGCAATGTCGAAATCGCCGCCATGTTTGCCCCCAAGCCGATGTTGCTCGTCTCGGCGACAGGCGACTGGACGCACAACGTTCCGAAAGAAGAGTACCCGGCAATCCGAAAAATCTACGACCTCTACGGCAAGGTCGATCAGGTTGAGGTAGTTCAGATCGACGAAGTGCACAACTTCAACCGGCTCAGCAGAGAGGCCGTCTATCGCTTTTTCGCGAAACACAATCCAGGCCTGAGCGACAGCAAGGAACTCACCGAACATGACATCGATGTTCCGATGCTGCAGCAGATGTCAGCACTCTCGAATCACACCTTACCCTCAAACGCCCTCGACCTCGATGGTCTGTTTCAATATTGGCAGGGCATCTCGCAGGCTCAGAATGATCAGACGCAGAATTCTGAGTTTCTAAGAGACCGCTTGAGACAGACCCTTGCCGTTGAAATTCCAGGTAGCCCCAATGAAGTGACCGCCGACATCCACGGTCAGTCGATCGTTCTAAGCCGTGCTTCAAAAGGAGATCGCGTCCCCGGTGTCTGGATACAGGGACACGGCAAGCCAGCCATCGTCGTCGATCCCCATGGCTCGGCTGCAGCTCTCACAACTGATGTGACATCGCGCCTGCGAAAAGAAGGAAGGCCCATCCTTCTCCTCGACGTCTTTCAAACAACAGCGACAAAAGCGCCGCGCGACGGAGATCCTTCAACCGGCCCTATGCCCAAACCGGCCGTTGACGGCGACGATGAAGATCAAGCCAACGCCGCCGCAGGATATCCAAAGTTCCTGACCTTTAACGTGAGCGTTGACGCGGCTCGCGTCCAGGACATCGTCACCGCGATTGCCTACGCCAACAGGAGCGATCCAAACAGGAGCGAGCAAGGCGTCGAAATATTCGCTAAAGGCGACGCAGCTCTGTGGTCCATCTTCGCATCCGCAGTCAGCATTGTTCCCGTTTCACTACACACAGAGAACGCACCCAAACTGACGTCGAATGCCGACTATCTCGAGCATTTCAATGTTCCTGGCATCCAGCGCGCCGGTGGCATAGCAACAGCCGAACGGCTGGCGAACACCAGATGACACACTCTCCAGAGTGCATCCGTCCACGAGCCTGATACCCCGCCGCAAGTCCACGAAGCCAAAATTTCATAATGAAGATTTGATATGCGACCAATTCTGTCGTATATTCTTGTAATTGGCAGTTGCAAACGATTTGTGAACGCACGGGAATGGAGTTAGAAACCAGGGCCCCGCGGAATTTCTCTTGGCGGAGACCGCAAAGACCCTGGAGCTACAGCCGGTTTGACGGCGAGCTACCTGCATTATAGGGTCGCTTTCCTGTCGGCTCAACTCCTGTTCAAAATCCGAACACTCGGGATCGTATTAAGGGAACGCTGAAATTTCTGGCCTTAGCCTCCGGCGACATGGCGAAGAATTTCACCTTCAGCGGTCGAAGCCGGAGCATGCGAATTTTTCGCCGCTCTGGTCCCGATTCGTCACTTTATGATCCTGACCGGTTGTGAATCAGAGCCGCAGCGTCGTCGCAGACTTGGAACCACAAGCGCGTCAGACTCTGCCGAACGGAAGAATATTTTGAGGATGACCACGATGCAGAGAAAGTCGAAGACGCGGAAGAGAAGGAAACCGGGTCAGTCAGGAGTGTTCTCGAACGCCCGCGGCCTGGTAGCAATGGGAACGATTGCAGCTTATGCCGCCATGGGAGCGAGCCGGCCGGCGACGGCCGCCGTCTGGAAGGTCGATCCGAACGGGAATGGCACCTCCGCAACACTGCCGTTGAAGAGATTTGATATACCCGCGGGCCCGTTGGATGGAGCGATCGCTGCCTTTGAAAAGACTACCGGTTTAAATGTGAAGATCGTGCTGCCGAGCGGAACCCTGGAGGGATTCAACTCCAAGGGCGTCGTGGGACTGTATCGCGAAGACGAAGCCCTGGGGCTGCTGCTTGATGGCACAGGCCTGAACTTCCGCGCCGAAGATGCAACCACGATGATCGTTGGCGTACAGGCCAAAGATACCGTCTCCGTTACCGCTTCCGTCACTGATTCCGTATCAATGGACAAGTTCACCGAGCCGTTGCTCTATACGCCGCAGAGCGTAGCAGTTGTACCACAGTTCCTCATACAGGATCAGGGTGTGTCGACTCTCAGAGACACCCTGCGCAATGTTCCCGGAATCAGTCTCGCAGCCGGTGAAGCCGGCGCTCAGGGAGACAATCTTACGATTCGCGGCTTTACGGCCCGTAACGACATTTTCATGGACGGCATTCGCGATTTCGGCAGCTATTACCGCGACGCATTCAACTACGAACAGGTCGAGGCGCTGGAAGGTCCAGCCGGTATCCAGTTCGGGCGCGGATCCACAGGCGGAGTCATCAATCAGCAGAACAAGATTCCGCAGGCCAGTAAGTTCGTAAATGTGCAGACACAGTTTGGCACCGATCTGACGCGCAGAATCACCGGCGATATCAATACGCCTATCGCGGATGAGTTGGGCGGCACAGCCTTCCGTGTCAACGTCATGAGTCAGGAAGGCGGTGTTGCCGGACGCGACGCAGCGGAAATCCGTCGCTTTGGAATCGCCCCTTCAATTTCCCTCGGAATGGATACGAAGACGCCTGTCACGCTGAGTTATGTGCATCTCACCGAAAGCGACACACCTGACTACGGCCTGCCCTGGCTCTTCAACAAACTGGCGCCGGCAGACCGTCACAGCTACTTCGGATTTCCAGATGCAAACTATCTGAGGACCAACGATGACATCATGACGTTGAAGGTTCAACACGATTTCTCTCCCAGCCTGAGCCTGCACACGATCGCCAGGGCAGCCAACTATCCCCGGCAGGCGCAGATTACAGAGCCACAGATATGTTCGAATGCCACGGCAAGCGTACCAGTCGGCACAGTAGTGAAGTCTCTGCCCACGCTTGCTTATAACGGCGCTCCTTGTCCGTATACAGCTGACACGCCGGCGAGCGAGATTAACCTTGTGAATCGCAATCAGATCCAGGTCAAGAGTGTCGAAGGCGACCTATGGGATCAGACGGAAGTCGTGGCGCATTTCAAAACTCGGAACATGCTTCATAATTTCGTTGCCGGAGTTGAAGGCGGGCAGGAAATTTCTAACCCGACTCGCTTCAGCTATTCTCTGAAACCCAACGCAACCAGCCCTGCAATCAATACGGTACCACCGACGACATTGCTCCACCCCAATGAAGACCAGCCCTTTGCGGGCACGGGATACATCACCTCCATTGTGCATACCAAGTCCAAGAGCGTCGGTTTGTACTTCGTCGATACCGTGAAACTCAACCGGCTCTTTGAATTGACAGGAGGAATACGGTGGGATCGATTCGATACCGATTACAGCCTGTATCAGCCGACACCCCCTGCCGGTGGAACTGTGACAGCACCGGTTGGACCGATCAGCCGGCTGGATGAGAAGCCCAGCTATCGCGCGGCTTTCGTCTACAAGCCGTCGGTCCATGGCAGCTTCTACTTCGACTACGGAACCAGTTTCAATCCTGCCGCCGAATCGCTCAGTCTGAGTATTGGTCTGGCTAACGGCTCTGCCGAGCCAGAAGAGAATGAAACTTACGAAGCTGGCGCAAAATGGAGCTTCCTGAATGAACGCCTGCTGATGGAGGGCGCGGTCTTCCGTACCGAGAAAGACAATGCGCGCGAAACAGACCCGACGAATTCCAACAACATCGTGGCCGCGGGCAATCAGTTAGTGAAAGGCGTGCAGGTCAGCGTCGTGGGCAGGCTGCCGGAAGGAATGGATCTGGTTGCTGGGTATGCCTATCTCGACAGCGACGTAATCTTTTCGAAGTTTTTCCCAACTTCTGTAGGCTTTCCGCTGGCCAATGTGCCCAAGCAAACCTTCAATCTATTCGTAACTCACAAGCTGCCGTGGAGGCTCAACGGTGGACTCGGCAGTAACTACGTCGGAAGCCGCGCAGCAAGTTCAACCGTGCCATACGTACCTACGAGCTATGCGCCAAATCCAGACGGCCCAGGCTATATAGTCACCAGCGTGGCGATGAAACAGGTACCCGGGTACTGGGTCTTTAACGCGATGTTGAAACGACCGCTAACTGAACGATTTGAGTTTCAGGTAAATGTCAATAACCTGTTGAACAGGTATTACATTGATCTGCCGCACCCGAGTCATCTCATTCCTGGCGCCGGAGCAAACGCACTCATTGGAGTCAACTTTAAGTTCTAATCGGAATGTCTCAGAAACAACACCAGACAGAGCAGGTTGGCTAATCGCATTCCAGGCTGACCTGCTCTAGCCTTTGTGCAGCCAGCCATAGGAGTTAGAAATATGTTGATTACGATTCCGGATGTATTAAACGCCAACGAAGTGGCGCAGGCGCGGGCCGCTCTCGATGCCGCACAGTGGGTAGATGGCAAGGTCACTGCGGGCTATCAGGCCCAAGCTGTAAAAGAAAACCTGCAGTTACCCGAAGGACATCCGGTAGCAGTAAAACTCGGAGAGATGGTTCTGGCCGCGCTGGCGCGGTCGCCTCTGTTCATGTCCGCAGCTCTGCCGCTAAAAGTATTTCCTCCCATGTTCAATCGCTACACGGGTGGCGGTCACTTCGGCACGCACGTCGACACCGCAATTCGCGCGATGGCCTCCACTGGGCAGCGCATTCGCACGGATATTTCAGCGACACTGTTTATATCCGCGCCGGAAGAGTACGACGGAGGCGAGCTGCTCGTCGAAGATACCTACGGCATGCACAGCGTGAAGCTTCCGGCAGGACACATGGTCCTCTACCCCGCAACCAGTCTGCACCGGGTAACTGCGGTTACCACGGGAGCAAGGGTCGCTTCTTTCTTCTGGATACAGAGTATGATTCGCAGCGACGGCGACCGCACGCTCTTATACGACCTCGACGCCGCAATCCAGAAACTTGCCGCGGATGTTCCAGGAAACCCCGCAGGCGTGCAGCTGACCGGCGTCTATCACAACCTGCTGCGCCGCTGGGCCGAGATGTAGCACGCATCTCGACACGACATCGAGCGGATCCAATGAATTACAGTTGCACTTGTCATTCAGGTGATGGGCCTACGTCTACGCCTGTTGACAGCATTGTGATGACAGCGGAGGATATCGATGCGGTATGGCAGATACCGATTGCTCCTTGTTGCAGTGATGGGGAGCATCATCTTTGCGAGCGTGGCTCGAGCTCAGCAATACGACTTGGTCCTCACAGGAGGCCACGTCTTCGATCCAAAAAACCACATCGACGGAATAGAAGATGTTGCCGTTAAAGACGGACGCATCGCCAGCGTTGCCCCGCACATCGATGCAAAGGAAGCAGCAAAGTCCATCAACGTCGCGGGGTACTATGTCACGCCGGGATTGGTCGACATTCACGTGCACGTCTACGCCGGCACCGGCGAGCGAGGATCCTACGCAGGCGACAACAGCGTCTATCCTGACGGATTCACCTTCCGCTCCGGCGTGACAACGGTTGTCGACGCAGGCAGTTCAGGCTGGCGTAGCTTTCCCGATTTCAAAGACAGAGTGATCGACCGCTCAAAGACCCGTGTTCTCGCAGAGCTCAACATTGTGGGCGCAGGAATGCGCGGTCCAAAGTTCGAGGACAATCTCGACGACATGGACGGTGAAGCGACGGCCAAAGTCGCGCTGCAGTATCCGGGCGTCGTTGTTGGAATCAAGAGCGCTCACTTTTCCGGCGGAGAGTGGAAGCCTTATGAACAGGCAGTAAAAGCGGGAACGATTGCCAACATACCGGTGATGATCGACTACGGCGCGCGCCGCGCCGAGCGCCCGCTCTATGACCTGCTTGCGACCAAGCTGAGGCCGGGAGATATCTATACGCATTGCTACTCGGGTCTGCGCGGCGAACAGGACCCAGTCACTCTCAAGGCAAGCGACGCGATGCTGGTGGGCAGGCAGCGCGGTATCTATTTCGATGTAGGCCACGGCGGTGGTTCGTTTGCCTGGAGCGTCGCGATTCCGATGATGAAAGGCGGCTTCGAGCCAGACTCCATCTCCACAGATCTGCACATCGACAGCATGAATGCCGGAATGAAAGACATGCTCAATGTTGCCGGCAAGTTTCTCGCCATGGGGCAAACAATCCCGCAGGTGCTCACCGAGATGACGTGGAATCCGGCACACGAGATCAAGCAGGAGCAGTTTGGCAACCTGTCCGTCGGTGCGCCCGCTGATATCGCCGTTCTGAGCGTCGAACGCGGTAACTTCGGATTCGTGGATATGGCCAACAAGAAGCTGATGGGCAACCGGAAGCTGGTCTGCCAGTTGACCGTGCGCGCAGGCAAAGTAGTCTACGACCTCAACGGCCTTTCGGCAGACTTGTGGAACGCCAAATCAGGTAACGAAAATCAGCCCGTGAAAAAATAAGATGCGTTGACTTCTCATTGAGCGAGGAAGCTCTGATGCTCCAATCCCTGAAGAACTCACAACGAATTCGCATTGCGGCCTGCCTGACCGTCTGCGCAACGATCATTCTCGCCATTGGACATATCGTGCATGCTGACGCGCCAAAAACAGCAGATGAATACTCCGCCAACCCTGCCGCAATGATCGAGGCCTATCGTCACGTGGAAGTTGCGTCCGTCTCTGATGCGGTCGAGCAGCTTCTGCACGTGAAGCGGTACATGACCCATCACATGCAGGCAGTTTTCCCAACAAAATTCGCCGGCACAGCGCTGACTGTAAAGCTAATAAAGCAAGAAAATCACGACCCGGATGCATTGTCAGGAATGCTGAAGGCTATCGACTCCGGCGGCCCGGGCGCTGTCTATGTGATGGCTGTCGAAGATGGAGCGAACATTGCCGGCATGGGCGGACTAATGGGAACCGCCATGTCTGCAAGAGGATTTGCCGGAGCAGTCATCGATGGCGGCGTACGCGACGTGCCGCAACTGAAGCGTATCGCCTTCCCGGTCTACTCAACCGGCGCGGTGCCTTCTACCTCAGTAGGTCACTATCGGTTTGCCGGAGTAAATGTCCCCGTCGTTTGCGATGGGGTCAATGTAGCACCCCAGGATATTGTCGTGGCCGATCAGGACGGAGTTGTCGTCGTTCCGCGAGAGCACGCGGCAGAAGTACTCGTCCTTGCGCAACAACTCGACGAGAGCGAGCACTCCATGTATCCGTTCATCGAGAAATATCATTCGATTGTGGAAGCGGTGAAACAATTTCACCGCATCTGATCGGTGAGACTCACTGATAATCTGACTGCGGTGCACAGTTACGGGACACTAACCATCAGCGCAAGAGCAGGTGGGATTGAGACTAAGGAGCAGCGAGAATGGAAAAGCAATCCAGAAGAGGACTTCTCAAAAATGCCGCGATGGCAGCCGCCGCAGTTAGCGGCGCGGCGGTGCTCAGCGAATCGGCTCCAGCAAAGACTGCAAGTGCGCCGATGCAGAAGAAGAGTTACCCGCCTGCAAAAGAGGGGGCGGAAACGCCCCTCTTCAGCAGCGCCGTCTCCTACGGCAACCTACTCTTCCTCGCCGGAGTAGGAGCGCATTTCGAAGGCACAATCGAGGAGCACACCAAGCATGTTCTCGATGAGTTGGAAAAAACTCTGACCGCCGCTGGCTCTTCGATGGAAAAGGTGTTGAAGGTAAACGTGTATCTCAACGACATCAAAGACTGGTCGCGCATGAACACGGTGTACAAAGGACGTTGGGGAGCGGTGCCGCCGGTTCGCACTACCGTCGCTCCGGCAGGCGGAATCCCAGGAAATTCATTGGTTGAAATCGATCTGATCGCGTATATCTGAGCTTCTTAATTCAGCCGCGCATCACGCAGCAATTGATTCGAGCCGTCGCTGCTAGCTCCCTCAAGAAAGGCTTTGCCATGTCGTTCCTTCGCAGTGCGCGCCCTTCGCGGCGTGATCTTCTGAAGCAGTCTGGAGCGCTGACCGCTCTTACCGCGACCGCGCCGCTCACCGCGCTTATGACCAACCCGTCGGAGGCTTTTGCAGTCGATAGTAGCGCGGCGAGCCAGTCATCAAAGCAGGTTATCGATGGAGACAATCTCTACACGCGTATCGGCGTTCGGCCGATTTTGAATGCTCGCGGAACATTCACAATCATTACTGGATCCTGTTCTCTTCCACAAGTGAAGCAGGCAATGACCGAGGCCTCGAATTATTTCGTTCACCTCGATGAACTGATGCCTGCCGTGGGAGCGGAGATAGCCAGACTTACAGGAGCCGAAGCAGCAATCGTGACCACCGGCTGCGAAGCCGCCATCGCGCTCGCGACCGTAGCCTGCATTGCCGGAACAGACCCCGAACGGACGCAGGCGTTTCCATACTCGATGAGCAGGAAACAAGTGATCATCCCAAAGCACTCGCGCAATCCCTATGACTTTGGCGTGCGCATGTGCGGCGCTGAAGTCATCGAAGTGGATTCCGAAGAAGCGTTGCGCGAGAAGCTGTCGACAGACACGGCGATGGTTTATATCCTGTCAAGCCCCGCTGCTGAGAAAGGGCCGCTGTCCATTCCGAACATCTGTTCCATCGCCAAGGCAAAGGGCGTTCCTGTCTTTGTGGACGCCGCTGCTGAGGAGCCTCTTGTTCCCAACATTCATCTCGCTCACGGGGCTACGCTAGTCGGCTATTCAGGCGGCAAATGCATGCGGGGTCCGCAGGCGGCCGGTCTGCTGCTCGGCCAGAAAGATCTTGTTCAGGCTGCGTGGTTCAATGCGGCTCCGCATCATAACTGGGGTCGCGCATTCAAAGTTGGCAAAGAAGAGATAATGGGCATGCTCGCCGCCGTTCGCGAGTGGTACAAGCGCGACCATGCCGCCGAACAGCGCGAATGGCGCGCGTGGCTGGGCCACATCGAGGGCCGCCTCCAGACGTTGCCTTCGTTGAAGACCGAGTATCTCGAGCCCGAGGATCTTTCGAACAGATCGCCGCGGCTCGCGATTCGCTGGGATGCCGGCCAGCTTGGGATAACCGGCACCGAGTTAGTGGAGCACCTCGACAAAGGCTCTCCGCGAATACTCGTAGAGGGCGGCACGGGACGCCGTCCCGATCAGATGCAAAGCTCCGTGGTGATAATGCCCTACATGATGGCCGCAGGCGAAGAGCGAATTGTCGCCGATGCACTCTATAACGCGATGACGCACCCAGCGCACTATGACAATCCTCAAATTCCTCAAGGTGATGCGTCCAATGTGTCAGGAGAATGGGACGTTGCAATTCAATATATTCGCGGAATAGGCCACCAGCATTTCGAGCTGAAGCAGGATGGCACGCGACTTAGCGGCGTCCAGAGTGGCGAGTTATATAAGTCTGATCTAACTGGCGGGATGCACGCTGATCACATTGAACTCGCAGGTGATATGGCGGTGCCCGGTAACTCGATTCCATGGACATTCCGCGGCGTCGTCTCAGGAAACTCAATGAGCGGGACTGTGCGAATGGGCGAGTATGGATCCGCTACCTGGAAGGCTGACAGGATATGACAGATCATCCTCCAGCAGTTGTTTGCAGCTTCTTCAGGCCTGCTGATCTGCGCCCGTACGCAAGCCAGCAGAGTATGCCCACGGCTGCCCATCCGGTGCCGGCAATGTAAGCCAGATGACCAAGGTTGAGCCAGATAAACAGGCACACAGCAAACCCGATCAAAGAGCAAAGGATCGGCCACCATTGCATGAACCGTCCTGCCCGCCAGGCCAGCACCGTAGATGCGAGGTTCACCCCCATAAACGCCAGCAGCGCCCCATAATTAAGTAACTCCGTTCCCAGCTGATAACTGAATACAAGCGCTCCCGCAAGGCAGATGGCACCGATGAGGAGAATGTTATTCCGCGGAATGCGGTTCCTGGGATGCACCGCTCCAAAGAACCGGCCCGGAATCGCACCATCCTGCCCCATCGCCAGCAACAGGCGTCCCGCTCCAAGCTGTGAAGCCATGCCAGAGCCAATAGTTGCCAGCAGCAGCGCACCATTTACCAGCGCAAACATGAACGCTCCTCCCGCACGCCCAGCCACACTGACATATGCCGTATCCACATTCGGAAACGCCACTCCACTCGGCCAAACCAGTTGGGCAAGATAGACCTCGATCGAAGCGAGCACGCCAGTGATCAGACAAGTCGCGACAATAGCGCGTGGGATATTGCGCGCTGGTTCCTTTGCTTCATCCGTCAACGTCGAAATGCCATCGAATCCGATATAGGTCAGAACGGCAATCGATGTCCCACGAAAAAGCGCACCAGAAGAAAAAGTCTTCGGATCATAGAACGGTGTTGCGTAAAAGGCTCCCGGCTGATGCGGCAGCAGAAAGAGATACCGCAGAATCGAAACCACGACCAGCAGAATCACCACTCCCAACGCCGCCGCCATCATGGCGTTGATACGCGTCGAAGTCTCCACTCCGCGCAGATTGAGAATGGTGAACAGAGCCGCGAAGAAGACGGCCCAGACCGTATAAGGAATCTCAGGCAGAAAATTTCGCGCAGCACTGGCCGACCATATGGTGCAGATAAGCGGATTGAGAATATAGTCCATCGCCATGCACCACCCCGTGATGTATCCAAGCGATGGGTGCAGTTCGCGGCCAACGTACAAAAAAGCAGAGCCGCCCTGAGGGTAGGCGCGGGCCATGCGGCCATAACTCATCGAAGTAAACAGCATAGCAACAAGAGCGCAGAGGATCGCAGTAACTACATGGCCGCGCGCTTCCTGATAGATAACTCCAAAACTCGGCATCGGCGCTGTAGGCTGGATCAGGATGATGCCATAGAGCACAAGGTCGCGAAACCGGAGGCTTCGTTTGAGTGTTACGCCCGTTGCAGCTTCGCCGGTTGCTCCCTGCATCCATCCCCTTCCCGATCCCTATATCGCGTCTCGCCAACTCGATCTCATGCGCGCAACGGCGCAGTCGATTCGCGAATCACAAGCTCAGCGGGCAAGAGATGCAGTGTACCAAGCGAAGCCGATGGCATCTCCGCATCTGGTTCTGAATCCGTGCTGCCGGCAGACTTCTTCGCCTCGAGTTTCTTGTCCAAAGCATCAAGCACCCAACGGGCCGCGAGGCTGCCCATCTCTTCCATCGGCTGCCGAATGGTCGTAAGTCCGGGTGTATTCATGGTTGCATGCGGCACATCATCAAACCCGATCACCGAACAATCCTCCGGTACCCGTCGGCCCGCCTGGCGCAGCGCGCGAATTACACCGAGTCCCGTCAGATCGTCGAAGGCGAGCACGGCGGTAAACCGCACTCCCCGCTCGATCATCTGCGTTGTGAGGCGGAAGCCTTCATCGAAACCGGCAGTGGGCTCGATAGCTGCCGTGAGTTGCTCGACACGCTCAGCAGCGAGCGATAAACCAGCTTCGGCAGCAAAGCGCTGAATACCCAGCCAGCGGCGGTCGCTATCGCTAAGTTCAGAGGGGCCGCGAAGCACAGCGATCTCTCGATGACCGAGATCATACAGATGTTTCGCCGCTGCATATCCGCCGGCCACATTGTCGACCTGCACCGAGTACACGCGGCGCGCAGTGAGGTCGCGCCCTACCGCAATCGTAGGAATGTGAGCCTTCTCCAGTTCAGACAGTTGGTCAAATTCACCGAAGAGCCAGTTAGCGACCAGAATCAATCCCTCGACTCGTCGCTCCATCAGCATCTCAAGATGACGCCCAAACTGCTTGCTCTGGTTATGCGCGATCATGATGATCGGCAAATAGGTCGTCGGATAAAGCGTCTTCTCGATGCCTTCAAGTATGAGCGTGCAAAATGGATCGGAGATATCCGAAACCATGATGCCGATCGTATGACTGCGGCGGCTGCGCAGCGAACGAGCCGAAGCGTCCGGACGATAACCCAATCGGGCTGCGATAGTGCGAATGTGTTCCTTTGTAGCTGCCGCAACATACTGCGAGAGCGCCGCTTCGTTGAGCACGATCGAGACAGTCGACGTGGAGAACCCGCTGGCGCGGGCCACATCGACAATTCTGACACGATCAGTTGAGTGCTTTTGGTGCGCCAAAGATGCCACCTCATCAAAAATCCGGTTAGAACATCGGCCTGCGCCGCCTATTCCTGTGCTGCATCCTGCGCGTCAGCAGATTTGTCTCCCAGAGGATCCTGCTGGAGACGATCATTGAACGATTTGAAGAGCCGGGCCGATGTTTCAAATTCGCGGTTGGCTTCAACAGTCTGGCCAAGATGCTTGAGAATCTGGCCTCGGGTATAGTGAACGCTGGCGCTCGTTTGAGCAAGAGCCACCGCGCAGTCTGCCATCTCCAAAGCCTCCTTGAAGCGTCCGGCATCCTGATAGAGCTTAGCCAGGCCGAAGTACGAGTTCACAAGCTGGGTGTTACGCTCAATCGCGTATCGAAAGTTCTTCTCCGCCAACTCAGGCTTGTTCAGCAAAACATACAGAATGCCCAGGTCTTCGTAATTGTAGGCAAAGTCCGGTTCCAGCACTGCATCCTTTTCAAGCTCCGCTTCCGCCTCGGGATAAGCATGCCGCTCCAGGTAAGTCCGTCCGAGAAAATAGTGAACCAGCGGAAGGCCGGGTTGCGCAGCGGCTGCAGCGTTGAACTCATCAAGAGCCTTGCCGGTATCGTGCTCCGCCAGCCATGCCTTGCCGAGATACAAATGAAACTCCGGCGAATTGCGGCCAACCTCCAGCATCCGGTCAAAGGCCTGCTTCTGCAGCGCGGCATTCGAAGACTTGCTCGCCGCGATGCTGAGCACATAGAGATAGTTCAGCTTGGCTGACTCCCTCTCCCATAACGGAGCGAGGGTGTCCGTTGCCTCTTTGTATTTGTTGGTAAAGAAATAGCAGAGTCCCAATAGATATCGAGCCTGCTGCGAATCCGGCGCCTGCCCCAGCACCGCGGAGAAAGGATCGATGGCTGCGGCAAAGTCATTCTTCCGGTAATACACCAGGCCGATATTCAACAGAACCCCGGATTCCTTGGGGGAAAGCGACTCCGCCGCATGGAGTTCAGCCAGAGCCTCGTCCCAGCGCTTCTGCCGCATGTAGGTCACGCCGAGATTGACATGGGCGGCGCCTGACTTCGGATCAAGAGCGATGACTCGGCGAAAATCCTCCTCGGCCTGCGCCAATTGACCGTCCTGCATCGCCTGCTTGCCCTGCCGAAAGATGGCGGCTGGATCATTTTGGAAACCGGTCGACTGCTGACCAAAGCCAGCCTCTGCGATAAGCGACAATGCCAGAACAACCGCGAGAATCTGCGTTCCTCGCATTAGGATGGCCATACGCAGTCGGAATCCAACGTGTCTGCTCAATCCTGCCATCCCGGAAAATGTCCCCCGTCTGACCCGCCCGCACAAAGTTTTAACTCAGCGAAAACTTTCTCTTGACTTGTATTTAAAACGTTTTAATATCACAGAAATCAATTTGCAAGAGAATTCCTCGGCAAATGAACGGTTGCTCAAAAAAGAAAAGGCCCATCCCCACTTTTGGAGGCATTGTCACCCATGAGTTCATTCCGTCATTCTGCATCCGGTCGGCCCCAGTCTCCCACATCCAGCCACTCTCAGCCCGGCTGTTTCCGCCAGTGTGCCGCTCGTAGTCTCGCATTCCTTGTCCTGGTGCTCCTCCTCCCATGCGCATCATTCGCGCAGCAGTCCAGTGCAATCAACGGATCGGTCACCGACGAAAGTGGCGGAGTCGTACCCAATGCCCAGGTCACGCTGACCAACACCGGACAGGGAACTGTCTTCAAAACCACCACGAACGCGGTGGGCGAGTACTCCCTGCCCGCTCTAGAACCAGGAACGTACCGCCTGCAGGTGACGGCGCCGGGATTCAAAACCTTCCAGGCCGAAGCGATCACACTGCGTGTCACCCGCACGGAACGCGTGGACGCGAAGCTCACAGTCGGCGACGTGACCACCGAGGTGAAGGTAACTGGCAGCGACCTCGGAGCCGTCCAGACCGTATCCCCTGAAATTTCGACCACCATCACTGGCGAGCAGATCACCCAACTGGTCCTCAATGGACGCAACTTTACCCAGCTGGTTACGCTCTCTCCCGGAGTCTCCAATCAGACCGGGCAGGACGAGGGTGAGACAGGCGTTGCCGGCAGCGTGGAATACAGCATGAATGGAGGACGACCCGAGTACAACAACTGGGAGCTCGACGGCGCCAGCATCATGGATAACGGCAGCAATGCCACGCTGAACGTTTACCCCAACGTCGACGCCATCGCCGAGACCGAGGTCCTTACCTCGAACTACGGCGCGCAGTATGGCCGCAACGCTTCCGGCACCGTTGTAGCCCAAACCAAATCCGGCACCGAGCACTTCCACGGCGACGTCTTCGAATTTCTCCGCAACAATGCCTTCAATGCGCGCAACTACTTTGAGTCTTCCGTCGCGGAATACAAGAAGCATGACTTCGGATTCACCATTGGCGGCCCGGTGATCATTCCCAAACTCTACAATCCTGGAACGAAGAAGACTTTCTTCTTCTACTCGCAGGAGTGGCGGCGTGAACTCGTTCCCGGCCAGGTCTTCAATCAGCCTGTGCCATCCGACGCCGAACGCAACGGAGACTTCTCCGACCAATGCCCGGACACCACAGGCAGCTTCAGCAACTGCCCGATTGATCCCGATACTGGAACCTACTACCCCGCAAATCAGGTCCCGGTAGATCCGAACGGAAAGGCGCTGCTGGTGCTGATTCCTTCCGCCAACGTCGGTTCAGGAACTTCATCGGTCTACCAGGCCTCTCCAGCACAGTTAACGACCAATCGCGAAGAGCTCTTCCGCATCGATCACGTAGTGAACGACAAGCTGCGCGGCTTCTATCGCTTCATCTATGACTCATGGAGTCAGAACAGCCCTACACCGACATTCCAAAGCAATCCCTTCCCGACCGTACAAAACTCCTTCGCCGGTCCCGGCGTGGATATGGTGCTGAACCTCACCTACACCGCCTCTCCCTCGCTGGTGAATGAGTTTGTCGCCGACTACACCACCGACCACATCACGCTGACCAACATCAGCACCGGAATCGGACGGCAGGACTTTACCGGCAACGGATTCTTTGACAATGGCTATGGCGGGGTTCTCCCTTCGATCTCGATCGGTGGAGGCTCCGCTTACGGCGGAGGCTTTGCGGTAAGTACCGGCTACTTTCCCTGGCAGAACTCGAATCCCACTTACAGTTACCGCGATGACCTTACCAAGACTCTTAAGAACCACACGCTCATCTTTGGCGCCAGCTTCATTGCGGCCCAAAAAAATGAGCCGAGCGTTGGATTCAACCAGGGCAGCTTCAGCTTCAGCACATCGTCCACCGTAACTACCGGAAACGCCTTTGCCGATTTGCTCACCGCCAAGGTTGCTCAATTCACCCAGACCTCAGCGCAACCGAAGTACTACAACCGCTACAAGATTCTCGAACCATACGTGCAGGACAACTGGCGCGTAAATCCAAAACTGACGCTGAATCTCGGCGTTCGTGTAAGTCTCTTCGGCACCTATCACGACATCAGTAACCAGTCCGGCAATTTTGAGCCGGCAAAGTGGAGCGCGGCCAACGCACCGACCATTGACGTTGACGGAAGCATTACAGGCCAGGCAGGCGCAATTGTGCCGGGCTCAGGAGACATCTTCAACGGTGTGGTCCAATGCGGCATCAACGGTGTCTATTCCGGATGCATGACCGGCCATCTCTTCAATCCCGCGCCTCGCGTCGGCTTTGCCTATGATGTTCTCGGCAACGGAAAACTTTCCGTGCGCGGCGGCTACGGAATCTTCTTCGAACACACCAATGGCAACGAGAGTAACTCCGAGGCGCTCGAAGGCACCGCTCCGGTCGTGCAAACCCCCAACAAATACAACTTCATCGGTTACGATCAGGCGGGTGGAAGCGGTCTGCAATTCCCACTGAGCCTGATCGCCATTCCCACGCACGCTACCTGGCCGTACGTTCAGCAGTTCAACCTCGCGGTTCAGGGAGAACTGCCGAGCCACACAATCGCGCAGGTCGCCTACGTCGGCAGCCTGGGGCGACACATGCCAATCCGTCACGAGATAAACCAACTGGCTCCCCTGTCTATCGCAGCGAATCCTTACAAGCCTGGCCAGGCAATCTCCGGCGATGACTGCACTCCCGCCGACGACGGCAGCTACAGTGTCAACGGCAGCGTAGTAACAGGCGACGTCCTCGCTCACCTGCTGATCGCCTGCGGTAATGATGCCGGGCCATATCGCCCGTATTACGGCATCAACGGCATCGATAACATCAACAATGTCGGCCAGTCACAGTACAACGCTCTGCAGGTTTCGCTCAGCCGCTACTTTGGCGGGTTGAATGGAAGCCTAGCCTACACGTGGAGTCATTCCATCGATGACGGTTCAGACGGCACGTTTACCGAAGTCGTCAATGGCCTCAACCCGCAGGGCAGCCTGGCCAGTTCCAGCTTTGACCAGCGCCACCTGCTCGAAGTGAGCCTGGTCTACAGTCTTCCCTTCTTCAGACAGCCGGGAATATTGCATTCCCTTCTCGGTGGATGGCAGATCTCCGACCTGACCAGCTTCCAGACCGGCACTCCGTTCAGCGTTGTCAACACCACCAACAGCGACAATGCGGGCACAGGCAATACCGTGAGCACCGTCACTTCGTACCCCGACATTATCGGCCCCATCCACGGCAAAGTTGCGCTACGGCATCCCGACGGAGTGCAGGGACCTAGGCTCTACAACAGCGATGCATTCGGCGCTCCTCAAGGTCTCACCTACGGTAACGCCGGCCGCAGCGTATTGAATATGCCTTCACGCACCAACTTCGACATGGGTCTCTTCAAGAACTTCGCCATCCACGAAGCAATGCACTTCGAGTTTCGTGCCGAAGCCTTCAATATCTTCAACCACACCCAATGGAGCGGCATCGACAACTCAGCCTGCTATGGAGCCGACGCATGCTCCAGCTCAACATTCCTGACAGCCACCTCGGCGCACAACCCGCGCATTCTGCAATTGGCCGCGAAGTTCGTCTTCTAAGCTGCCCTACCAAATCATCGCTTTGAACCTGCCCTCCGCCTGAGCGAAAGCTACGCGGAGGGCTTTTTACTCGCCAACCACCTTATATATGAACTTTCTGCACATATTCGATCATAAATAATGATCTCTTTGTTGACTTTCGCTCATTCCTGCTTCTAAGATTTCGGCTTGACGAGACAGACCTTGAAAATCGGGTCCAGCGCATTTCCGCGCTATTAAGTCGTCAAGGCCAGCGAATGCAAGGCCAGCGAATCGTAAGGAAGGTTTTCAGAATGAAGCGACGCACCTTATTGAAGGGACTGTCAGCCGTAGCCGGAACTACCCTATGCTCCACATCCGCGTGGTCCGCCTTGGCAATCGAAGAAACTCCCGAGCCGGGCACACCGCTGGCGATGCCGATTCGCGGCCTGCTTAAAAAAGACGGCAAGCTCCTCCAACCGATTCAAATGACCATCCCTCATGCCGGACCGCAGACCACGGTAGTCACCAGGTTGAACGGCGCCGAGGCAGATCGAAGAACCCTGACAGCAGGATGGAGTCGCTTCTCCATTTTGGCGGAGCCAGTGAATGCGCCAACCAATGTCATCGTTGAAGTGACGATTGGCACCGATGTGACCTCCCGCGTGGTGAGCCTGCAACCCGTACGAAAGGTCAAGGTTTACATCCTGCCCCACTCGCATCACGACCTCGGTTACACCGATCTGCAAGCCGACGTCGAGATCAAGCAGATGGACAACATCACCAAAGGAATCGAACTCGCACGTGCCACCGCAAACTATCCCGAAGGCGCGCGATTTGTCTGGAACCTCGAAGTGCTTTGGGGAGCTGACCAGTTCATGCGCCGCAAATCACCGGAAGAGCGGGCGCAATTCATCGAAGCCGTAAAGAAAGGCTGGGTCAGCCTCAACGGCATGTATGCCAACGAACTGACCGGCCTCTGCCGCCCCGAAGAACTGCTGCAGTTATTTCGCTACTCAAGCGTCTTAGGCAAACAATGCGGAGTCACCGTCGATTCAGCGATGATCAGCGACGTGCCAGGCTACACCTGGGGTACGGTAACGGCCATGGCGCAGGCCGGCATCCGCTATTTTTCTGCCGCGCCAAATTTCTTTGATCGCATCGGCAGATTCATGGTCGAGTGGCAGGAGAAACCCTTCTGGTGGGTTTCTCCCTCAGGCAAAGAAAAAGTGCTCGTGTGGGTCCCATGGACCGGCTACGCCCTATCGCATGTAATGAAGGCCGATCGCGAATGGGTAGGCAAATATCAGGACCGTCTCGACAGCGTCAGCTTCCCGTATGACATCTCCTACGTTCGCTGGTCTGGTCATGGCGACAACGCATCACCCGACCCTGATATTTCCGAGTTCGTAAAGTCATGGAACCAGGAATACGAGTGGCCGAAGTTCCATATCTCTTCGACGAGCTCTGCCTTTGCCGATTTTGAAAAGCAGCACGGTAGCGAGTTGCCTCAACACAAAGGCGATCTGACTCCCTACTGGGAAGATGGCGCGGGCTCGTCTGCGCTCGAGACGCGCATGAGCCGCAACGCCGCCGACCGTCTCACTCAGGCCGAGACGCTCTCAACGCTGCTCGCGCCCGCAGGCTATCAACCAGCGAAGTTCACCGAAGCCTGGCGCAATGTCCTGCTCTACTCCGAACACACCTGGGGCGCATGGTGCAGCGTATCCGATTCGGAAAACCCGTTCACGACCAAGCAATGGAATGTAAAACGCGAGTTCGCCGTGCAGGCAGAGAAGCAATCCCAGGCCCTCTTGAACGACACCCTGCAGCTCTACGCCAACAGCACGGATAACTCCGCAATCGAAATTCATAACTCAACCTCATGGCCGCGCACTGAGGTTGTCATCCTTTCGAAAAGCACGTCCGCTGCAGGCGACAGCGTCAAAGACAGCCGCGGCAAGGCTGTCCCATCGCAGCGATTGTCGACTGGAGAGCTCGCGCTGCTGGTCGAGGAAATACCGGCCTTTGGAAGCGCACGCTTCCACATCACTTCGGCGAAAGCCTCTCTTCCTGCGCACCCCGTATCAGCGAAGGATGGGGTGCTGGACAACGGCATCCTGCGCGCGCGCATCGATCAGCAAACCGGAAACATTGTCGAGTTGACGCTGCAAGGCAAAACAGAGAATCTGATCGATGCCTCCGCAGGAGAGCAAGGCAACGAGTATCTCTTTCTCGAAGGAAAAGACACCGCCAAGCTGCAGAAGTCAGGCGCAGCAAAGATCATTGCAGAAGAAAGCGGCCCTCTGGTCGCCACACTGCGAATCGAGTCATCAGCGCCCGGCTGCAACAGCATGGTGCGAAGAGTAAGCCTGAGCGCAGGCGCAGACTTCGTTCAGATAAGCAACACGCTTGATAAGAAGCGCGCACCGATGAATCCCGAGCCCGGCAAAGGCGGCCCCGGTGAAGACTTCGCGCAACGCGGCAGCAAGGAGAGTGTCCAATTCGCCTTTCCTCTCCGCGTTCTAGACGGAAAAATGCGCATCGATATTCCCCTGGGCGAGATGCGGCCTGAAGTAGATCAGCTTCCCGGTTCATGCAAAAACTGGCTGTCCGTAGGCCGATGGCTTGATGTTGCAAACGAGAGCCACGGCGTAACGTGGGTCTCTCTCGACGCGCCGCTGGTCGAGGTGGGCGGCGTCTCAGCAACCATGCTGGGGTCGCAGCGCGATCCAAACCTGTGGCAGGAGTACATCGAATCGACGCAGAAATTTTATTCCTGGGCGATGAACAACCACTGGGGCACAAACTATCGCGCCTATCAGGAAGGGCCCATGGAGTTCCGGTACGCTCTCCGCCCGCACACCGGTTACAGCGCAGCAGCGGCCAGTCGCCTTGCCATCGGCATGACACAGCCGCTCGTCGCCTCAAAGGCAAGCACCGCTCCTCTCGTTGCTCCGCCCTTGCGAATCGAGCCCGCGGATGTATTGGCGCTGGCCCTCAAGCCAAGCGACGACGGAGCAGCATGGATCGTGAGGCTCTTCGGCGCATCGGGAGAAGACAAGCGCGCAAAGCTGACGTGGTCCGCAAAGAGTACGCCGCGCTTGTGGATCAGCGATACAAGCGAGGAACCGATCCAACCAGTCGAGGGAGATGAGATCGCAGTTGCAGGCTGGGACGTCGTCACGTTGAGAGCCGAGCATCATCCGTAAACGCCTCTCGGCAGTCCACGAGGCTGACATCGCATCAGACCGGAGTCATAGCATGTACGACAAGTATCCTTACGCTTCCGTTTCGACAAATCGCGAAGAGTGCCACGTCGGATGGAGAGCGATTGGAGACGTGCTCCTCAAGTCTATCGATGCCGGCCAAAGAATCATGTGTGTGGAGTGCTATCCCGGCGTGTTTGAAAGCGATGTGCGTGATCATCTCGCCGCCTCGCTGACTCCGCAGTTGGTGATTGCTACTGAATCTCTTCTTCTCGCCCCGCATCAACTGGCCGCGCAAATCGACCCGCTGCTGACCGACGATCCCGTCTTCGGGATGATGAGCACGATGGAGATCGCCGACTTCTTCGACAAGAGAAAAGTACGCGAGGCTTGGCAAGAAATCGAACACGCGCGCGCCGGACTCATTCTGATCATTGGCGTGGGCGCGGCCGAAATAGCTCCGCAGCATGACCTCCTCATCTATACAGACATGGCTCGCTGGGAGATACAGCAGCGCCAGCGCTGCAACGAAATCAGCAATCTCGGAGCAGACAATAAGACAGCCTCCGCAGCAGACAAATACAAACGCGCATTCTTTCTCGACTGGCGCGCGGCCGACAGGTTAAAGCAAAGGCTGCTGCCTCGCATCGATTTCGTTCTCGACACCAACGCTCCCCAATCTCCAAAAATGATCACCGGAGCAGCAATGCGGAAAGGCCTTGCCACCGTGGTGCAGCGGCCTTTTCGCGTTGTTCCCTTCTTCGATCCAGGCCCATGGGGAGGCCACTGGATGGAGAAACATTTCGACCTCCCCACCGATGTTCCCAATCACGCATGGTGCTTCGATTGCGTCCCGGAAGAGAACAGCCTGCTGCTCGGCTTTGGCGACGAGCGTGTCGAGATGCCATCGATCAATCTCGTGCTTCTGCATCCAAGGGAATTACTCGGCGACCATATCTACAATCGCTTTGGAGCGGAGTTTCCCATACGCTTCGATCTTCTTGACACCGTCGGAGGAGGAAATCTCTCTCTCCAGGTTCACCCGTTGAATAGTTATGTACGAGACCACTTCGGCATCGGCTATACGCAGGATGAAAGCTACTACATGCTCGATGCCGACGAAGGCGCCTCCGTATATCTCGGGCTACGAAACGACATCGAACCACGCGAGATGCTTGACGATCTGCAAGCCGCACAGAACGAAGGCGTGCAGTTTGACGCGGAGAGATACGTCAACAAATGGCCTGCGAAGAAGCACGATCATTTCCTCATTCCCGCAGGCACAATACACTGCTCCGGCCGCGGCAGCATGGTACTGGAGATCAGCGCAACACCCTACATCTTTACCTTCAAACTTTGGGACTGGGGACGCATGGGCCTGGACGGACATCCGAGACCCATTCACCTTCAGCGCGGCGCTGAAAATATTCAATGGAACCGCACCGCCAATTGGGTAAGGGATTCGCTGATCAATAGCGTCGAGCCACTCACTACCGGCGATGGCTGGCGCGAGGAACGCACCGGCCTGCACTCGCTTGAGTTCATCGAAACGCGACGCCACTGGTTCACCGGCACGGTTCCTCATCACACCAACGGCACAGTGAACGTACTGAATCTTGTCGAAGGCAATGAAGCCGTCATCGAGAGCCCCTATGGCGCGTTCGATCCATTCATCGTGCACTATGCAGAGACGTTCATCGTTCCCGCACAGGTAGGCGCATACACGATCCGCCCGCATGGCGTTGCCGCCGGCAGGCAATGCGCGACGATCAAAGCCTTCGTGCGTGAAGACGCAGTTCGAGAAGATGCAGTGCGAGAAGACCGCTAAGATGAGCAACTATCCCACGCAACCGCCGATTGCCGCCCAGACACATCGCATCTACGTCTGGATGATCGCCTGCGTAGCAGCAATCTCCGGATTCCTCTTCGGCTTCGATACCGCGGTGATCAACGGAGCACTCGTCTTCCTGCGCAAGCAATTCGCACTCGACAGTCTGCATACCGAGATCGCAGCAAGCGCATTGCTGCTCGGATGCCTGATCGGCGCAGCCTGCGCCGGATTTTCCAGCGACCTTTTCGGCCGGCGTAAGAGTCTGATGGGTGCTGCAATTCTCTTCACCGCATCTGCGTTCGGAAGCGCATGGGCAGTCTCTTTTCTGAGTTTCTCATTAGCGCGGCTCGCAGGCGGATTGGCCATTGGCCTGGCCTCAGCGCTCACACCGGTATACATCTCCGAGATCGCCCCGCAGCGCAGTCGCGGACAACTAGTTTCGCTGAACCAACTCGCCATCGTGATCGGCATCCTCGTCGCCTATCTCACCAACTGGCAGCTTGCCTCAATCGGTGAAAACGGTTGGCGTT
>Ga0206896_1042_pt1 | contig 29651 bp, 21 predicted proteins | sample Alteio_BWOrgHeat_52_FD_152969 | JGI IMG/M metagenome (GOLD analysis project Ga0206896, IMG submission 152969) | Enriched cells from forest soil in Barre Woods Harvard Forest LTER site, Petersham, Massachusetts, United States -... | ecosystem: Environmental > Terrestrial > Soil > Temperate forest >... | reverse complement strand
CATCGCAATCATCGCTTTACCGCTTTCCTTTCCTCGCTGATGTTTCTCGAACTCTTACATCAGCTTCCTGCATCTCAACGTTTTCTTTCTACGCCTTTGGTCTCAGAACTTCCGTCAGCCTGGGCATCAATCCCGGTGTTTCGAGAATCGACTCCAGCAGCAACAAACAATCCCGCGTTTGTTCATGGCGTGCCAGCGTCAGCAGGGCATGCTTCAGCACCGCATCACGCCGAAAGCGCTCCGCTCCGGCGACCAGCCAGAGATCCAACTTGTCTTCCATCCCGCGCACGTCACTTTGCAACTCGGGATGGTACCCTTCCGGATCGTCCACGAGGTAACCGGGGTGAACTTTGAAAAAGCCGGCCAGCGTCTGCCGAGTGGTGTTGGTCAGGTGAGGCCTCGCACCACTTTCGATCTGACTTAGGTAGCTCTGACTCAGCTTGCCACCGGTCTCCGCTTCGATGGCCCGCACCAGCTCCTGCTGGTTGATTGCCCGGCCCAGACCGCGCAAACTTCCCTCGACCTCTCGCAGGTACCGAATTTTGTCGCCCAGCTTCATTTCTCGCCCCACCAGATTTCGCGAACCGCAAGGGTCTTATTGCAATTCGCAATAAAATATATCGCTGATTGCAATATTATGCAACAGAAATCGAAAATATTTCCCGAAGCTGGAAAGACGGAGCAGCAGATCGCTTTTTGGGGTGGCTTGCCCACCTGATTCAACCTGGCTTCGACGAAATAGTGCCCATGATTTCCGATCAATTCGGCGGAGAGGCGATTCCAGCAGGGAGAAGAGCTGTTGACTGCGACCTGCTTAATGGATACGGAATTTGGCAATACCTATGGACCTACATTGCATATCGGCGTAACAGGCTGGTATCTCATTGCGGCATTAGGTGGCAATCTATTTCAGTTGGGAAACACAACTGGCAGTCATTGACGATGCGAATAATCGCTCCCTTTGCTCATGGGGTTACATTGACCGTGAGATAGGCATTGTGACTGACTGTAACCGTATTTACTTCGGACGCCGCTGTGATCTTGAGAGTGTGAACGCCTAGTGGCGTTCCACCAGTGGGGTTGTTGAGAGTGACCGTGTTGGTGCAACCGATCCCCGTCGCCGCCATGCCGGATAACAAGAGAGCGAGAACTAGAAGTTTTCGGCCTACCCCTACGCGCACCCAGCGAGCACGACGGCCGATGGGGGAAAGCAGAATCCCCACGAATGCAAGGGCTATCCCTCCGCCCGCTGCCGGCCAGGGTGGGTTCGCAGGATTGCGAGGCTTGTCATTGCTGGCTACACCACTACCTTTGGTTGTCACCACGGTGAGGGTGGTCGCGCCGGTACCGTTGATTGTGCCGGGGGAGAAGGTGCAAGGGATCACTCCGGTTTGAGGTGGATTCTGCTCCGAGCAGACGACCTGAATTGGTCCTGTGAGTCCCCCCAGAGAAGCGACGTTGCAAGTGACACTCTGCGTCGTGCCCTGAACCATAGTGATGTTATTAACACTGCAGCTGATGGTGAAATCCTGGACTCCCAGCGTCAGCGAATTGGAGATCGCGGGACCATACGTCGGATCGCCCGAGTATCGAGCGGTAATCAGATATTGGCCTGCGGGTAGACGCGGAACAAAGGTGGAAGCCACCCCAGAGTAGCCGAGGCCTACCAGCACCGGCGTCTGGCCGCTGATAAGCGTCGAACCGGCGTAGAACAGGACGAATCCCGAGGGGTGCTGCTCCGCTGTCACCGGCGGCGTGTTTACGGGGGTCACGGTAGCTGTAAGCGTTACTGGCTGATCGGGCGCCAGAATCGCGTTGCTCTCTACCAGCGTAACCGTCACAGGAGCCAGAATCGCCGTGAGCAGCAGCGGGCTGGAGACACTGGGGCTGTAGGTAGTGTCGCCCGAATAGACCGCTGTTATTGTGTGCGAAGTCGTTGTGGACAGCGTGATACCCGTCAGGATTGCGGTGTTGTTGGAGATCGGTGCTGTGCCCAGGAGCGTAGAGCCGAGATCATAGAACGAAACAGTGCCGGTAATCGAATAAGTGGTGGCGCCTGCGGCGGCAGGTGCAATCGTCGCAGTGAAGGTCTCCGGCACACCCGTGGTAAGAGTTGCCGGGATCGCCGAGATCATCGTCACCGTAGCGCTCTTTGCAACCACAATCGTGACCGACGGAGAGGTGGAGTTGTTGTAATTTGTGTCCCCGGAGTAGGTTCCCTGGACGGTATGCGAACCGGCTGTCGGCACGGTCACATTTACGCTGGCTGAGGTCGTTGTACCACTCGTGGCCAGCCGGGCGGTACCCTGGGGCAGGCCATCCAGATTGACCGTTAGAGTTCCGCTAGGTGCCGTTGCTCCTGGATTGCTCGCCACCACCGTGCCTGTCACCGTGATGATGCTCCCGCCTGTGGGCGTCGTGGTGGATGGTGTAACGATCAGGCTCGTCGGACTCGGCTGGATATTGATCGTCACCGGCTGTGACACCGCAGCCTCATAGACGCTGTCGCCGCTGTACTTTGCCTGAATGTTATGCCCGCCTGCTGTAAACTGCCCGGTTTCGGAATAGGAAGCCGTTCCATCTGAAGCGAGAGTTGCCGGCGGCCCTGCATTCGCGCTCGTGGTCTGGTCGTAAAACTGTACTGTGCCAGTGGGAACAGTGCTTCCTGAACCGGAAAGCACCTTGGCGGAAAGTGTGATCGTCGCCGACGGATTGTAAGTGACGCCGCCAGGCGTGGTCATCTCAACGGTGACCGGCGCTGTGCCAGTATCCTGCGGCGTTGCCCAATTCTGGATAAGGGCCTGCGCGTTAATCGAGCCGAGCCCGCTTGCGAGATCGAAACCTTCTGCTGCGCTGTAGCCGATCTCTCCGGCTTCGGAGCATTGCAGCGATCCATGCACACACGCGAGCTTTGCCGCCCCGGACGTGATGTCGAGGAAAGCCGTAGGCGCCTGCGATCCTGCTTCGCTTCGATAGAGCGTATATGAATTGACCGTATATAAATTGGCCGCAAGATTTCCCTGCGGCCCATACTTCTGTGCAAGCAAAGCGGAGATACCGGAGAAGATGGCCGCTGAAGCAGAACTGCCTCCGGCACTAGCCAGACGACAGCCGCTTGCAGCACTATCGCCAGAAAAGCAGAAGACCAGCCCGTGGCTGCCGAGACCATCCATAGCTGTCGGCAGGCTGACGTCGGGCAGATAGCGATGATGCCCCGAAGCGGTTCCGGGATCTGTTACCGGAACGCCAATGGCGGACTGCCAATCGGGGGTCCCGTAGAGACTGCTGAATCCTCCACCAGACGCATAAGCAGGATCAGTGGACTTTGCAGGCCCCCAGCCAGACAGGCTGCCGGCATCGGAAGTAAACGCGACCGCGCCAACCGCTGTATTCCAGGGAGTAGAGGCCAACGCATTCACGGCCTGACCGCTGGCCACGGGATTGGCGTCTTCCGGCCGATGGCAGGCGGCAGCGCCGCTGTCGCCGGTGGCGGCGATAATGGCAATACCCTCTGCGGCTGCCTGTCGATACAGCGCTGCATAGAATGCCCGGTGAGTTGCGCTGAGGCTGCTTTCGCAGGCCGAGTAGCCAACGCTGACGGTATGCGCAAGCGCTCCATCGATTGTCGCGGCGAGTGCGAGATCCAAGCCATCGGTGGCATTGGTCGAGGCCGCAGGAATCAGGACGATATGGGCCTCTGGCGCCATTGCGCCTGCCCAGGACAGAGCCTGAACCGTCGCCGCCTCTTCATCGGTACGGCCAGGATCAATTCCAGACAACGCAACGGTGAGTTCTGCATCGGGCAAACCGAAGCTCTTGCGGAAAGCAGCGACATCCTCGGGGCGAACGTTACTGCGACTGGGAATAGCAATGCTTTCGCCGGCTCCTGTGAGCCCTTCTGCTTGCAGCGACGAAAGGTGCAGCCACTGTTTGGCTAACGCCGGAGTTAGTGCCGCAGCACGGCTTAGAACACTCTCCGAGGCAAGCGCGGCAGGGCTGGCCTTTATCTGCGCGACAGTTGTAAAGGCGGTAGCGGACACGACGCCATCAAGAGACACCAGGCCCTTCACGATCGGAGCAATAGACGCTGGAAGATTGATTTCTCCAGGAAGGCGATAGTGGATCTCGCCTGTTCCGTCGCCGCTCAATTGAACCGCTTCGACATGCGCGGGAAGTATTCCCTGGATTGGTGCGGCTTTCCCATAGAAACTCATGTAGCGGATTTCTGGCGAGAAGCTCCGCTCCACCCGCGCAGCCGTGCCAGAAAACTCAACCCACCCCCGGCTCTCGGGCAATGCCGCTACGGTAAATCCCTGGCCCCGTAACCATGCCACCACGGTCGCTGCATCTGTTGCGCTGACGGCAAAACGGCTCGCAAACTCGGCAGGTGTGAGCCATTTGTGGAAACTGGCGCTCTCCGGCGTAACCTGCGCGGAAAGCAAATCGTCAAGCGATTGTTGTTGCGCTGCCGTGGGTTGCAAGAGCAGCAGCATGCGTTCCAGTGTGACCTTGGATTGTGAAGTAGCCGGTACCTGCCGCGAGGACTTAGAAGAGGAATGGAATTTGCGCCCTGCGGCGGCCTGCTCGGTAACCAGACGAGCGGCGTCAGATTCCTGTGCGCCTGCGGTGTAGGGGCCTGCCATCAGCAGGCCGGCGAGCAGGGGGAGGAGACACCGTCGGCCAGTGCGGGTTGTCAGTTTCATTCTTCCCTTTAATGTTTGTTTCGAAACGATTGTATAGCCGAGCCCTGCACCCTTTGCACAGAAAGTTCGCTCCGCGAACCCGAATGACCCCTGCCTGTCGATGCAGTTCCAGGCTTGCCCGGTACAAGCTCATGTCGTCAGGATGTCGCCTGTCATGATTCCCGCGGCATTTCATTTATCTGGCAAAGTCGGTAAGCGTGCGTAGTTGTTGCCCCTGGCTATCGAAGTTCTTCGGCGCAAGCCATGCCTCAAACGCGAGCTTGCGCGCAGGCCATTCTGAATCCAGCATGGAGAACCATGCAGTATCGCGGTTCTGGCCCTTGACGATCATGTGCTGTCGAAAGATGCCTTCAAAGGTGAAGCCAAGCCGCTCGGCTGCCCGGCGGGAGGGCATGTTGAGAGCATTGCATTTCCACTCGTAGCGCCGGTAGCCAAGGTCTTCGAACACATGACGCGCCATCAGATACATGGCTTCCGTCGCCGCAGGAGTACGTTGCAGAGCAGGAGAAAACATCACATTGCCCACTTCAATCACACCGTTGGGAGCATCGATGCGCATAAAGCTGGCATAGCCCTTGGCGCGTTTGGAACCGGCCGGAACAATCGTCAGAAATTGAGCGCTCGCGCCTGCTTCCTTCGTCCTCAGAGCTGCCGCCAACTGTTCTTCGTCAGCGTAGGGGCCGTCCGCAAGCCACGCCCAGACTGCATCATGGCCATCGACGGCTTGCCAAAGTTCGTGCGCATGGCGCTCGGCGGACAGAGGTTCCAGCGTGACCCAATGGCCGGCAAGAGTGACAGGAACAGGCAGTCGCGCACCGCTCCAATGGCTCAAATCATTCAGCATGGGTATCAGATTAACAGCCGTCGGGCTGGGATGATTTTCGGCCTTTAGCGGTTAGCGCAGAAGGAGGATTGCGATCCTGAGCCACCATGCATGTTCGAATAATCCAGGCGTTGTCGCTTTTAGACCTTTGTGGACCGCTGCACATCGCGCACGCCAGGCAAACGGCGCAGGCCGAGAACCATCCGGTTCAGGTGACGCAAATCCTCCGCGTCTACGATGAATTCAACAATGGCCTCGCCATTCTCGCCATCACGGGTTTCAACCGCGCGAATGTTCGTGTCGTCGTTGGAGATGATTGCCGTCATCTCTTTGAGCATGCCGGAACGATCGTCGCAGAAGATTGTGATTCGAACTGGGTAACGCTGGGCCTGACCCGCTTTCTCTGAGCCTGTCCTGGCCCACTCGACCTCGATGCGGCGGTCGCTTTCGTAAAGAAGATTGGTCACGTTAGGACAGCTTCGCGCATGAACTGCGACGCCTTTGCCGCGTGTGACGTAGCCGATAATTTCTTCGCCGCGAATAGGGTTACAACAGCGCGCCCGGTACACGAGCAGATCGTTCTGCCCCTCGACCTGGAGCGAGTCTGATCCGGTGAGGTGCAGCTTCTTCACCGCATCGGACATGGCCGCTTCAGCGGTCTTCGGCTCTGTACTCTCGGCCTCTGCCGGCGACCCGGTCGTCAACGCAGCGACTACACCCGGAGCAATTTTATTTAGAATTTGCCGCGCGGAGTGCTTGCCAAAGCCAATCGTCGCCATCAAGTCTGTCGCCGTGGCCAGGCCATAATCTCCGGCGATGCGAACAAGATCGGCATCGTCCAGCCGCGCCATGGGAACCTTGAACTTGCGGGCTTCGCGCTCCAACAGTTTGCGCCCTACTTCGATCGCGCGCTGTCGCTGATGTTCGTTGAGCCAGTGCTTGATCTTATTGCGGGCACGAGGGCTTTTGACAAAGGTCAGCCAGTCGCGGCTTGGAGTATGACCATTCTGAGTGATGATCTCAACAATGTCACCGTTGCGCAGCTTAGTGCGAAGCGGCACCATGCGCCCGTTGATCTTGGCGCCGATGCAGGTATGACCTACCTCGGTATGCACGGTGTAAGCAAAATCAATCGGCGTGCCGTCGGCGGGAACGATAACCACCTTGCCCCGCGGAGTGAAAGTGTAGACCTCGTCAGGATAGAGGTCCATCTTGAGGCTGGAGAGGAACTCGTTGGGATCGGTCATCTCCCGCTGCCACTCAACGAGTTGACGAACCCAGGCCAGGCGCTGTTCGTCCTTGGCTGAGATGATGGACTCCCCTGCCTTGTATTTCCAGTGCGCGGCGATTCCCTCTTCGGCAATGCGGTGCATTTCTTCAGTACGAATTTGCACCTCAAACTGATGTCCACCATCGCCCATCACCGTGGTATGAAGCGATTGGTAGAGATTGGCGCGGGGAATGGCGATGAAGTCCTTGACACGGCCCGGCACCGGGCGCCAGAGCATATGGATCAACCCCAGTACGCCGTAACAGTCTGCCTTGTCCTGGGTGATAATGCGGATCGCCAGCAAATCGAAGACCTGGTCGACGGAAACCTGAGACTTTTGTAGTTTTTGAAAGATAGAGTAGAGCCGCTTGATGCGCCACTCCACCCGGGCCTGAATATTGTTCTCGCGGAGTTGCTCAACAATCGCGTCCTCTACCGAGGAAAGAAACTGTTCGCCCTCGACGCGACGCGCTTCGACCGCCGCCTCCACCTGGCTGTAGCTCACTGGGTCGGTATAGCGAAAGGCCAGATCTTCGAGTTCGCCGCGCACCTTTCCCATGCCCAGGCGATGCGCCAGTGGAGCATAAATATCCAGCGTTTCGCGCGCTATAGCCTCCTGCCGCTCGGGCTTGAGGTGCTCCAGGGTACGCATGTTATGCAGCCGGTCAGCCAGTTTTATGAGAACAACGCGCACATCGCTGACCATGGCAAGCAGCATCTTGCGAACGTTCTCTGCCTGCCGGTCTTCGCGATTGGCAAACTGAATCTTGTCGATCTTGGTCACGCCGTCGACAATGTGCGCCACCTGCTCGCCAAAGGCAGCTTCTATCTCGTCGCTGGTTACGGGCGTGTCTTCGACAGCGTCGTGAAGAAGGCCGGCCGCGATTGCCGTGGCGTCCAGCTTCATCTCGGCAAGCACTTCGGCCACTTCAAGAGGATGGATGATATACGGCTCGCCAGAAGCGCGAAGCTGCCCCTCGTGATACTTTACGCAGAACTCCCACGCCTTTTGGATTGGGCCGAGGTCTTCGCTGGGGCGATTGGCCGTAACGGTCTTCAGCAGATCCTGAAAGCGTGCACCAATCGGGCCGTCGCTGACGGAATCAGGCTTTTTAGTCTGCTCCAGGCCAGGCGGGATGGAGCTTTCAGCGGCCACTTCAGCTTCAACCGTGTTCTCGTCGGGAAGACTTGGCGCAAAGTTTTGCTCCTGAAGAACAGTATTTGCGCTGGCCGACGGGGAAGTCGAAGAATGGCTCGCCATGCTTCATTATAGGCAGATGTGAAGACATAAGCATGAACAGACTTGCCGCCTCCCTCGGAAATCGGAATTTCGCACGAGTACTTTTGTCGATCCAATAGAATCATTGCGAGATGTAAGTCAGATCGGCTGATCCACTTCCGAGCTCTTCGGGTGTGCCTTCGCCGCCGGAGAGCATGATGGCCAGTCCGAAGCGACCTAAGAACTTATCTCCAGCAAAGCCCGCTCAGGCTTTCGCGCCGAAAAGATCGCCGTACTCTCCCAAAAACGCCGAGCTCAGTCCAGCCAAGTCCGGCCCCATGGAAAAGGCTGGCACTCGGACAGGGAAAAGCGTTGCTAGCCCGGAACCCCGTTTAGAATCACGTCCAGCTCCTCGTCCCGGACAGAGAACAGCAACACCGGCTTCCATGAAACCGGCACACCAGCAATTCCGTCCTGGTCGCGAAGAAGTCGCCCGGCGCAGCATTGCAGAGGCGACTCCGCAAAAGGTCAAACTTCCCGTCCCGTGCGCGATGGTTTTGCGCCGCGCCTCGGAGTCCCTGCGCAATGGCCACCTTTGGGTCTATGCCTCGGACGTGGAACAGGTTGAGGCCGGCACTGGCGACGCGCCCACGCTCATTCCCGTCGTCGATAACCGCGGCATCCCGCTCGGCACAGCACTCTATAGCCCCGCTTCGCAGATCAGCCTGCGGCTGGTTTCGCGCGAACTGATTAGTCCCGCGCAGTGGCTTGAGCTATTGGCAAACCGGCTCCGCGCGGCAATCACCCAGCGCAGGCCGATGCTGGACGCGAACACCGATTCCTGCCGCCTCGTCTTCAGCGAAGCGGACGAACTGCCCGGCATCATCATCGACAAGTACGCGAGCATCGTCGTTCTTCAACTACTCGCTAAAGGACTAGACACGCCGGAAACCCGCGAGGTTTGCGTACAAGTCTTGTCCGAAGAACTCGGACAACAACCATTGACGATCTGGGAGCGCCCCGATCCGCGCATCCGGGAATTGGAAGGACTATCGGCTCCGACGACCACTCCTCTCTTTACCAACGCGAAGACAGGCAAGAACAAGTCGGTGCCAGTTGCCAGCACGCTCTTTCGCCTCAATAGCTTAAGCCTCCATTTCGACGCCACCAGCGGGCAAAAAACCGGCGCTTTTCTGGACCAGCGCCAAAACTACGCTGCGGCTGTAGGGTGGGCCAAAAGGTACGGCACCAAAAAAGCTCTGGATGTCTGCACCTATCAAGGCGGCTTCGCGCTTCACCTGGCTGAAGTTTGCGATCACGTGGTGGGAGTAGATACTTCGCGCGCCTCGCTCGAAGTCGCTGAACTCAATCTGAAAGTGAATCGTCAAAAACTCAGCGCCGAAGTTGACTGGGTCGAAGCCGACGCGTTTGAACTTCTTCGAGCCTGGTCTGAATCAAAAGACCACACCGACTGGGATCTGATCGTGCTCGACCCGCCCGCCTTTGCCAAAAGCAAACGGGCCGTGGAAGGCGCTCTGCGCGGTTACAAGGAACTCAATCTTCGCGCATTGCGGATGATCAAAGCCGGTGGGTTGCTGATTACCTGCTCTTGTTCGCACCACGTCTCATGGAAAGATCTGGAAGGCGCCGTCTCTGCCGCCGCGATCGATGCCCATCGCCGCGTCACGCTCATCGAGCGTCATGGAGCGGCACAGGATCACCCAGTGATTCTCACCCTCCCCGAAACCGAATACCTCAAGTGCCTCATCTGCCGCGTCGATTGAGCTTTTCTAAGTAGATTTTCTTGAGAAGATTGCGGCGAACCGGCACACTCGAAATTGCCCTTTACTTTGCGGTGGGCAGGTTCCAGTGCAGCCAGACGCTCACCATTCGCAGCAGGAAACAGAATAGTCCCCCAGCAATCGCCACCGGCGTGCGCGGAAGTTTGAGCTTCAGTCCAAGCACTACGACTGCCGCTCCGGTAAGAGCCGCCGTTGCATAGACATCGGCGCGCAGCACGGTCGGAACCTGGGCCAGCAGCAGATCACGCACCGTGCCTCCGCCGACACCGGTAACTCCGCCCATGAGGATAGCAATGAAGGGATGAATCTCGAAATCGAGCGCCTTCTCCGCGCCAGCTACGGCGAAGAGGCTAAGCCCGGCCGCGTCCAGCAGTACGAGCAGCGAAGTTGGCACCTCCTGCACGAACGAATGAAAGAAGAAAGCTGTAGCGGCGCCCGCACAGGCGATGGCCCCATAACGCCAATTGCGGATGGAGTTTGGCGGGATGGCGCCAATCAGCAGATCACGAATAATACCTCCGCCGAGCGCTGTGACAAAGGCCAGTACTATCGCGCCAAGCAGATCAAGATGGGCGTTCGCGGCGGCCATGCCACCTTCAACGGCAAACAAGTAGGTCCCGGCAAAATCTACTACGAGAAGAAGTGTGTCAGCTTTCGGTTTCAGCATTGCACGCCTGCCGTTCCTTTCTTGTCGCGATCGTGCCTCCGCCTGCATTGTATCGTTTTCAAATTTGAACCCGGCCTGGGCGCCCTCTTCGAAGGCCTTATTCGTCGAGTGACCAACCCGCACCCGTCTTCATTTCGGTTCCGGCCACACCCCGTGATAGAAATAGCCGCCAAGCCTACCGTGAACAGCCAGCAGCCGTACAGTGCATGCTCCACACTCGAAGTGAGTAGCGACCTCGTCTCCGCATACCGCCACGCAAATAACATCCCTCCAAACAGGGTCAACACCACCGAAATCAGATTGCCAAAAATAATATGCAGGAACGCAAAAGCTGCAGCGCTCGCCACTAGCATCACCCATCCGGCAGGAAAGAGTCTTGCATACCTGTGCATGAAAAACGCGCGATAAATAATGCCCTGCGGATACACCGACAACAACGGATACAGCACCATCAACGCCGCCCATAAGCTCGGATACTGACGCATGAAGCTCCACACCAGTTGCGGAGCCAGCCAGCGCACGCCAATCCACAGCACTAGGGCCGCGGCAAAGAAGATGACCAGCATCTCTCGCAGATGACCCGCCAGCGGAGCAGGATTCCAAAGCCAGTGACGATCAAAGCTGCTGTCTCTACCCTGTCGCCAAAGGGCATACCCCGCCGCCAGCCATAGCAGAGGCAACGCAGGAATCCGCACCGGCGAGAACCTGTAACCCAACGGCAGACCGACGAAGATCACAAGCAGTTCTGCGAACAGCCAAATCCGAGATCTCATACCGTTCACTCCGCCGTGCTCTATGAGTCTCACATCCTACATCCATAAACACTCGCGTGGTCGCGGCAGAATTGCCGTAAAGTTATCTCCATGGACTACGGGCACACCATCGGCAGTGTTCGGCATCACTTCGCCAGCCTCAGCGAAGTGATGGCAAAAGCGACGCCCTTTCGCAGCGGAGATGCGCTGGCGGGAATTGCCGCTACTTCGTCCGAAGAACGCGTCGCTGCCCAGTACACACTTGCCGATTTGCCGCTCAAACACTTCCTCGAAGAACTCCTGTTTCCCTATGAAAGCGATGAAGTGACGCGCTTGATTGTGGACACACACGACGGTGCCGCATTCGCGCCGATCTCTTCGTTTACGGCGGGGGAATTTCGTGATTGGCTGCTCTCCGATGATGCCACCGCCGAAAGGCTCGCCGCGCTGTCCCCCGGACTGATCCCGGAGATGGTGGCAGCTGTAAGCAAACTGATGCGTGTGCAGGACCTGATCCTCGTCGCGGCACGTGTCCGGGTGCTCACCCGCTTCAGAACAACAGTCGGATTGTCTGGACGGCTCTCAACTCGACTTCAACCAAACCATCCGACCGACGATGTCGCCGGCATCGCAGCCTCCATTCTCGATGGATTGCTGCTCGGCTCAGGCGACGCGGTGATCGGCATCAATCCTGCGAGTGATAACCCATCCACGGTTGCGCGGCTCTTACGCATGATTGATGCTGTCCGCGAACGCTTCGACATACCAACGCAGAACTGCGTACTCGCACACATCACCACGCAGATAAAGGCGATGGAGCAGGGTGCGCCGCTCGATCTGCTGTTTCAATCTATCGCTGGAACTGAGGAAGCGAATACAAGCTTCGGTGTCAATCTGGCTCTGCTCAAGGAAGGGCACGAAGCAGCGCAATCGCTCAGTCGCGGAGAGGCCTGCGCCGACGGAACCGTCGGGCGCAATGTGATGTACTTTGAAACCGGACAAGGATCGGCGCTCTCAGCCAACGCTCATCGCGGCACGAACAACATCGCAGTCGACCAGCAGACCATTGAGGCCCGGGCTTATGCAGTGGCGCGGCATTTCGATCCAATGCTGGTAAACACGGTCGTCGGCTTCATCGGGCCGGAGTACCTTTACGACGGCAAGCAAATCACGCGCGCTGCACTCGAAGATCACTTTTGCGGCAAGTTGCTCGGCCTGCCCATGGGCTGCGACATCTGCTACACCAACCATGCCGAGGCCGACCAGGATGACATGGATGCTCTGCTCACTTTGCTTGGCGCGGCCGGCGTCAACTACATTATGGGCGTGCCAGGTGCTGACGACGTGATGCTCAATTACCAAAGCACTAGCTTCCATGACGCGTTGTATATTCGCAAGACACTTGGGCTGCGGCCGGCGCCTGAATTTGAGGCCTGGCTAAACGGCGCCCGATTCCATCGGCTATGCAACGACGCGACAGCTTCGGCCACAGTTGCTCCGGCGAAAATTTTGGATGGACTCGTGGGAAAGCCATCGCCAACATGAACGATCATCCGACAAGACTATGCGCCGATCTGATCGCGCGAGAGTTTAATTCGTCCATGGACCCAGCGCTCGCAACCAGTCTGCGTGCCATGACGCCAGCGCGTGTAGGCTTACCTCGCACAGGGAGTACCGTTGCAACCAACGAGGTGCTGAATTTTCAACTGGCTCATGCGCGTGCCCGCGACGCCGTCCACGCGCAGCTGCAACCAGCCAGCCTGCTCGCGGCTTTACGCGACCTGAAACTGCTGGAACCGCTGCTCCTGCACTCTTCAGCAAACAATCGAGCCACATATCTACAGCGCCCCGACCTGGGTCGCACTCTGGATCATGCCAGCCGTCAGCGACTTACGGAGTATACCGCGAACAGTAACGGCTCTTACGATCTCGCACTGGTAATTGCCGACGGTCTTTCAGCTCTCGCGGTAGAGCGTCACGCTATTTCTGTACTGGCCGAGTTGCTGCCGGCCATGCAGCAGTCTTCACCGCATCTCCGAATAGCGCGGGGCTGCATCGTCGAGCAGGGGCGAGTAGCAGTAGGAGACGAGATCGGCCAACTCCTGTCCGCATCTCTGGTCGTCGTGCTGATCGGCGAGCGTCCGGGACTTAGCTCCCCGGACTCGCTGGGAGCATACATAACCTGGTGCCCACAGCCCGGACGTACCACCGATGCGGAGAGAAACTGCATCTCGAACATTCGTACGGAGGGCCTGAGCTATGTCCAGGCAGCAGCACGGCTGCTGTTCTATATCAGGGAAGCACACAGCAGACAGCTCACAGGAGTAGCCCTGAAGGACCCTGATGCGTCAACCTGGCCAACCGCCCTCGTAACAGGATCCGGAACATGACGAACGAAAAGCATGTGGAGAAAATTTGAAGGCCTTACTGTTGAAGTGGACAGAGCGCATTCTGCTCGGCGCGATAGCGCTTCTCGCCTTGACCTATGGAGGCGATTTCGCCGTATTCACTCTTCGAGGCAAGCCGCTCGATCAAGTCACAGTGAACCGCTACCTGGCCGTGCCGCTCAAAGGCAACAAGACTGAATTTGACTTTCAGGGCTCACAGCCGCTGGCGTGCGCTCGCGCGATCTTTCCCCAGGCAGGATGGTCGCCATGCTGGTATCTGCGCCGTCACGCTAACCAAGCCGTCCAACTTTGAAACTTACTGCTGATCGGGCTTTGGGGTTGCAGGCGCCGCCGGCTTGGCATCAGGATCGGGTCGCGCATTAGCGTCTGCGATCCGCTTGTACAAGCTATCATCCGTCTTTTTGTTCAGCGAACTGGCTTTGGCAAATTCAGCCTTGGCTTCATCACGCCTGCCCATCGACTGGTACATCTTCGCCAGCCGGAAATGTGCGTTGACATTGTCGGGCTCGAGCTTGACGGTCTCGTTCAGCTCCCGGATAGCCGCATCTCGGTCTCCGGTTTCGGAGTAGACGATTCCCAGATCGAGATGCAGCAGAGGCACCCGCATTTGGGCCTGAACTGCAGTCTCCAGCACGCCTTTGGCTTGGTCAAACTGGTTCTGCTGCACATAGGTATCGCCCAGATAAGTCATCGCCTGATAATTCTTCGGGTCGTTCTCAAGCTCCGCTTTGAACTCTGGAATGGCTTCGTCATATCGCTTCTGCGCCCAGAGAAGATAGGCAAGACCGAAGTGCACATTAGGCTCTTTAGGATTAGCCTGCACAGCCGCGCGAAATTGCTGCACGGCGCCAGCGTTATCACCCTTTTCGTCCAAAGCTTCTCCGGCGATCATGTCCGCCTCGGCCGAGTCGGGATCAATCGTCAGAATCTCCTTGTACACATCCATCGTGGCGTCCAGCTGCCTGGTCCACAGATAGCAGTGCGCGAGGGTAAGTCTCAGTGGCAGATTTCGTTGATCCGCAGCAGCTGCCTCTTTCAGATAAGGGATCGCAGCGCCATATTCATGCGCGCCATAGTGAGACATGGCCAAAAGAATGGTAAGCCGATTGTCCCCGGGATGCTTTGCGAGTTCGGCCTGAAACAATTTTGCGGACTCTGAAAACGCGCCCGTCTTAAACAAAGCCAGACCAAGATTAAGATTCAATTGCGGAATCGCCGGATTGAGCGCCTTCGCCTTGCGGTAGTGTGTAATGGCGTCCGCGTAATGCTCCTCCCGAGCTTCCAGCAAGCCAAGGTGAGCGTACGCCTGCGCATTGCGCGGCTGCGTTTTGATGACGCTCTGCCAGGCCGCTTCAGCCTCTGGATACTTGCCTTGCTGTTCCAGCCCCAGCGCCTGTTGCACTGCGCCAGAAAGCGGAGGTACCGCCTCTCGCGGACTTGCGGTACTCGACCCGGCTAATTTTAGTGAGCTTGCCTGCGAGAGAGCCCACCCTGGGCTAAATAGGAACAGCGTTGCGCAGACAATCGGAATGCACTTCAGCATCATCTTCGAATCAGCTTCCATTTCCAGCATACAAAGAAAAAGGGCGCTGCAGGAATTACACCTGCAGCGCCCGGCTTAGAGGATCGAGTTAGAACACGAACTTGGCGCCAAGTTCGAGTACGCGTGGATCCCACGTACCTGTCGCTTTGCCATAGTTGCCGTCGTTGTTGCCAGTGTCGATGTTGTTGAATTCCGTGTGGTTGAAGGTATTGAAGGATTCAGCACGGAAGTCGAAGTGAGCGCGCTCGCCGAGAGCGAAAGACTTGCGGAGCGAGGTGGTGAAATCCACGCGACCGGGTCCAACAAAGGTATCCCTCTTGCCATCGCCGAAGCCCAGATTCGGGCCGCCAGCCCAACCTGGTGTCGGCGCTTGTTGAGGATCAGCAGACCCATCTGTCTTCGGGGTGCTGAACCAGTTGTCTGCTTTGTGGTGGTAGTTGATCTTGCTCACAATGTTGGCACGGTTGGTGTAATTGCCACCCAGCGCGATCGGATCAGGCACACCGCCAAAGGAAGAGGCGAAAGGTACGCCACTTTCATCAGTGAATGTACCAGCTATTTCCCAGCCACCGAGGATCGAGTGCACGAATCCGGTGCTCTTGGCGAAGATCGGCAGCTTGTAGATGTAGTTCCCCTGAAGGATATGACGACGGTCGTAGGCACCACCCGACTTGTCATACTTCAGGTTCCATGGGTTGCTGACGGTTTGGAGATCAGTGCTGTTCGGGGAGACATCGATTTCGTGCGAGTAGGTGTAGTCGATCTCACCGCTCAATCCCCACTTGTTTTGAACACGAAGACCCGTCTGGAAGCCGTTATAGGTTCCATTGGTTGTGTTCTCTTCCTGCGAAATGCTGCCGTATCCCGCGTAGTACCGCAGAGCGTTGCTTCCACCCGGTGTGGGATCGGAGCAAGTCTGGCACAGACCAAGATTGTTGACGCCAATGGACGCCTGGCGCAGTTCGTTGGAGGTGTTAGTCGGGAAGTTGTTGAGCGGCCGGACGATGTTCTGGTGCCAGGCGTTGTTGCCAACGTACTGGATAACCCAGATCAACGAGGGCTTGATCTCACGCTGAACGCCAAGGCTGTACTGCGCAACCGCAGGAGCTTTGTACGTCGTAGCGAGTGTCGTCAGACTGGCCGGAAGAATAGGCAGGCTTGTTGTGCTCAGGCAGTTCGACGAGTTTGTGGTGTCGCGAGACGAGGTCCACGAGCAGTAGGGGTTGCTGTAGTAGACGTTGCTGACGTTCGGAACGTATTCAAACGGAAGGTTGCTGTTGGAAAGACCATAAATGTCGTTTCCTTGTATCCTTTCGAAGAAGGTTCCAAGGCCACCACGGAGAACAGTCTTCCCATTTCCGGTCAGGTCATAGGAGAAACCTACGCGCGGCTGCAGCGTGTTGTAGTCGTTGGTAACTGCGCCCTTCGGTATGCCATTCTTACCCGGTTGCACCATGCCGTTAAGGTAGTAAGAGGCTCCACCAAAGCCGGCCGGAGTGCTGACGCCCACGCTCTCCGGTTTGATCGAACCATCATAGTTCCACAACGGAGCAGTCTGAATGTAGTCCTGAGGTTGGAAGTTGGTCAGATTCAGGTTGCGCTCCCAGGCGTGCGGCAACGCATCATAGCGAAGGCCCAACTGCAGGCTTAACCGTGGGGTCACCTTCCAGTTGTCGTTGACATAAGCCGACGTCGTCTGGTTGACGTAGTGCCGAATATCCATAGATTGAGGCTGGGAGTAACCGCCCGAGAGTCCCAACAGCTGGCTCACAAAGGGATCACCAGTTGTGCCATCACCGGCAGCATCGCCGGTCGGGCCGTTGCCGAAGCTGTAGTCACCGGCCGCGTTTGCCTGCAACTGCTGATTCTTCGTGTAGCGGTTGTAGCTGAAGCCAAACTTCATGCCATGTTTGCCCTTGGTGTATGAGATATCCACCTTGGGGCTGTAGTCCTCGGCCGCGTTATGCCACGGGCCATAGCCTGTTTGCAGAGCAGTACAAATACCGCCGCCGCACCAGGATGCGCCTGGGTACTGGTTGGAGCCCGAGTTCGTGAAGAAGTTGTTTTTAACCCAGTCGCTCGGATGAAGGGCTACAGGGCTATTTGTGATGTTGATGACGTTGCCGTCGTAGTTGAAGGAAGATTCCACCAGCAGGTTGGGCGAGATTTCACCGCTCATCTTGATCGCCGCGCTGTTCGACGGATTGCTCAACGTACTGCTGATGGTGTTATAGGACTCCCAATTCCAACCAAGATCGGCATTCGGGTTACCCTGCGTTACTGAGTCATGGATATAGTGACCCAGAATCTGCCATTTATCCGTGATCTTGTGATCGATGCGAACCAGTTCCTCAGTGACGTCGATAGGGTTGACGATCGATGTAACGCTGTTGGCGTTGGTGGCTGATGCCTGGTGCGGTAACAGCGGCGAGGTCTGGTAGAGGAGCCCATTCGGATCAAAGAGGCTCGCGGGAACCCTCTGTTTGCCGCTGCTCTCATCAGTGGGGAACGGATTTCCACGATCCTCGCTGAGTCCGGCTGCTGCCAGCTTCGCGGCAAAAGCTGGATCTGGAACCTGATTCACAGTCGGAACGTAGAGAACCTGACTGGTGGCATACAAGGGTTTCGAGTAAAGCAAATCGCTTCCAGCAGTAGGACGATTCGCATCTGAGAGCGTCGGCTGGACGTTCGGAGCGCTGCCCTGAATGATCTTGCGCCACTCCTGGTTGTAGAAGAAGAACGTCTTCGACTTGTTGGTGTTGTAGACCTTGGGAATGAACAGCGGTCCGCCAAGGTTGCCGCCGAAGATGTTTTGCCGCAGCTTCGCGACTGGAACATCGGCGCCAGCATGCTTGTTGAAGTAGTAATTGGCATCCAGCGCATCATTACGGAAGAACTCGTAAAGCTCGCCGTGGAACTTTTGAGTACCACTCTTGAGCGCGAGACTCATCGTCGCGCCAGAAGAGATGCCGTAGTCGGGAGGATAGTTGCTGGCCAGGACTTCGAACTGCGCAATTGCATCCTGAGAAGGCATGATATCCATGCCGCCGGCGCCGCCGCGATCATCGGCCTCGCCACCGTCGATCAGCCAGATGTTGTGGCTCTGACGAAGGCCGTTGACGCTGATGCTGAAGCTCGCTGCCACCGAAGTAGGCGTGTTGTTGCTGGGCAGGTTGGAGCTTACACCTAGTCCGAGTGCAGCCAGGGCTGCAAAATTACGGTTTTCCGTCGCAATCTCTGTAACTTGCTCACCACTGATAAGAGTGCTGACGGTGTTCGAATCAACTTGCACCTGCAGAGAATCGGCTGTCACAGTCACTTCCTGCGACTCTGTTCCGATGGTCAGCTTGACGTCTATCGAGAGGGTTTGTGACACGTTAAGGGTCAGACCATTGGTTGTTGAGGTCTGGAATCCTTTGGCCGACGCTTTCAACGAATAGTTGCCGATGTTCAGGCCGGGAAATACAAAACCGCCTGTGGCATTGCTTACGGAGTTATAGACGAATCCGGTCTCGGTTTGCGTCAATACCAGTTTTACTCCTGGTACCGCCGCCCCGGTCTGGTCCGTCACGGTGCCGATGATCTCGGAGTTCTGCTGCGCCATTGCTGCAACGCATGCGAACACCAGGAACACAGGTACGATGAGAAATCTGAATCTCGCGAGTCTCATGTGACCTTCCTTTTCAAGTTGCTTCTGTTTCGTTGCCATACTTCTTGATTTGCGCTTCGACCGTGTTTGGATGAAGCCGTTTATTAGCCCAACACGCATAAAATTCGGCCGTAGCTGAGCCTTCTAAGAGGCCCTCATATTCCTGTCCGTCAAATTTCCCGAAAATCGGTCTGATTCTCCAGACATTTCGGGAAGAACTCCCTGCAAAGTAAACCAGTGATTCAACTCGCTTAGTGCTCCGTTAATCCAGTGAAGCGATTTACTAGGGCACGCGCAAAAGTGCATGCGGGTTCGCGCAAGCATTCAAGGCGAACCATGCATCGGTTGTCAAGTGGAAAATTGCCAACCAGTCTCAGTTGATTACCCCTCACTACGATTGGCAAACTCCCAATGAAAGCTGCAATACCGCTCCCTGACAAGCGATCTCCAAACGTAGCAACATTTTGGAGATCGCCCATGCCCCGATCTGTGTAGACCGCATACATCGATTGGTTCGGCTGAAAGTATCAGTCAAACGTTTAACCAGAGGCCTACCAAAAGTGGGTGGAGTACGCCGTCAAGCATTAAAAGCGGTCGTTTGATGATTTGTCAAGACAGGGGCTTCGAGAAAGTAAATGGCATTCCGCACCATCAAAATGTAACTGTTTTCAGGAAAATTCCGGGCCACGCTCCTTGGCGGGCACCGCTCCCAGACCCCATCATCCCTCGCACTGTGAACCTTATCCGTTCAACGGACGAACGTTCACCTGATCCGCTGATTTTCGAATGAAGAGGTTTACATATTGCCAAAAGCAAAACAGGACTGTCCCCGACATGCCTGACTCTCTCCAGGCTCTCACCGAATCCGAGCCAGGTCGCGCAGCTGCCGGGCAATTTCTTCCAGAAAGATATCCGTGCTTACCCCGGGAGGTGCCTCCAGCCCGGATTTCGCGCGAATGGCACTTGCGATCCGCTGGGCCAGATGCTCCCGCGTCTCCAGGCTGAAATCAAGGCGCCGAGCGAAAAACCCCTCCAACACTTCAAGATCGGCGGATCCCAGAAGTTGGACTCCACTGGTAGCGACCTCAAAGCCCTTGGGTCGCGTCTCGGGTGCGGGAGCGTTTTCGAACAGGCCGGAGGTGAAGGTCCGCGAGGCGTCTCCAGAACTGGCCGTAGTCAGGTGCTCTCGCTCATGGACTACCAGAGTGCCGGCCGCCAGGTCGCCCAGACGCTGATGCTGCTTGGTGAGAAAGATGCAGACCACGCCTACTGCGTAACAGAATGGGAACTGGTCAACAATTCGCAGAAAATTACGCGTCATCGATTCGAATAGGCCAATGCCCCGGCCGGAACGTTGAATGACGCGAATCTTTGCCAGCTTTTTTCCAGGAGTGCGGCCATTCCAAAAGGCTTCGAAAAGCGTGAAGTAGCCCCAATAGAGGACAAAGGGCACGAAGATCGAGATAGCGGTCTCCCACTTTTCACCAAGTTTGCTGAAGTGCGAGAGGCTTGGGTCGACGAACGCAACAAACAGAATGAACGCAATGATGGCGACAGCCCATATAAGGTAGTCGATAAAAAGTGCGACAAAACGGCTGCCGATTCCGGCTACCGGCATGTCGATCGCCACAAGTTCCGGCGTTTCAATGCTAAGCTGATCCCATTCAGGCTCACGACTAAAACTCAAAAATGACCGTCCTCTCTAACCACTGGATTCAAAAACGCACCCCCCATTGGGAGCGCCTGACCCTGCTTGTCGCAGCCGCCGACAAGTCTCGTCTGCGTAGCCTCTCCCGTTCAGAACTGCAGGAGATGGCCCTCCTCTACCGACAAGTCGCTTCCGATCTTTCCACGCTTCGTCAGGACCGGACTTCCGCAGCGCTTGCCGGACAGGTGAACCACCTGCTCGCTCGCGCTCACCATATCATCTATTCCAGCCGCAAATCGAGTTGGCGTAATTTCTTCCTGTTTTTGTGCGACGGCTACCCGCGGGTCTTTCGACAACAGATTGGCTATGTCTTTGCTTCGTTGGTGACACTGCTGCTCGGCGCACTCGTCGCGGCGGCCTTTACGCTGGCGAATCCGCGATTTGCAGCTCCTATCCTGGGGCCGGGTGTTATGAGCAGCATCGAACGGCATGAGATGTGGACGCACTCCATCGTCAGCGTCGCGCCACAGGCCGCCAGCGGCATCATGACCCACAACATCACAGTGTCCCTCACGGCGTTCGCCGGAGGCCTGTCGTTTGGAGTCCTTTCGCTCTATCTGATGTTCTTTAACGGATTGATGATGGGCGCAGTTGCTGTGGCCTGCCAGCAGGCTGGCATGTCAGTCTCGCTATGGAGTTTTGTCGCGCCTCACGGATCGCTTGAGCTTCCCGCAATCGTGATTGCCGGTGCGGCGGGAATGCGCATCGGCCATGGCATGCTCTTCCCCGGCATCTATCGATGGAAGGACTCGGTGGCTCGGGCCGGCGCAGAGGCTGTACGGCTGGTTTCCGGAATCATCCCTATGCTGATCATTGCCGGCTCTCTGGAGGGTTTCTTCTCCCCCTCGGGGGCACCTGTCGAACTGAAATTTCTCGTAGGAGCCGCCCTCTTTACTTTGCTGCTAATTTGGCTGTTCCGGCCGCTGCCCAAAATTGTCACTTCCTGATCACGCCACTCTTTTGATGTCGGAGTTCTGTACCTCAAACAGCATTATTGAGTTTCTTCTCTACGTATCGTTTTGTATGATGGACTGCCTGCATACAGCAACAGGATCCGCGAGCGTGTTTCGCTTGAATGAGGAGACTTATGAGTAACATCAATGGCAAAGTCTATGCGATGAATGCCATTACCCCGATGAAGCCCTGGAAGACGTGGGTGCTCAGGCTCATCTTCTTCATTCTCGGGCACGTAAAACCGCTGCAAAACGATCTGATCAATCTCTCTTTTATTGAGTTCGCACGCTGGGTAGTTATCCCGCGAAACAAGTTCCCTTCTCTCGGCAACGGTCAGGTGATGGAGGAGTTGAAGTACGACTATCTTCTCTTCTTCAGCAACTTCAACGGAACATGGAATCAATACATCGACGCCTTCTCGGCAGTGCTGGCCAAGGGCCTGAACCTGATCTGGCGCTGGAGCGAAAAGTTTCCCGGCTCAGTACCTGTAACCATCTTCAAGGAATACATCGCGCGCGTTCAGTTCGACACCGACTACTACTACACCGCCTACCCACACGCCACGGCAAACGATCTGAAGTCGGCGCACATCGTGCAGGCCGGATTCGACAGCCTGAGCGAGCGCGCAATAAGCACCACACCAGAGCAGTTTGCCGCAGACTACCTGATCTTCGTGATTCAAGTGCAGACCCATCTCGGTGAAACCGGCGAAGCTCCCGTGGTTTTTTAAGCGCCCTGACATTTGGAAAGAAGAGCCATGCCAAATCAGAACGGCAACGTGTACGGACTGACGATCCTCTCGCCAATCATCAATGATGAAAAGGCGACACCGTCACACGACTTGCAAATTCGCAAATACCTCGCTACCTTGCCCACTGGCGAAGACAGTCCGTTTGCGAAGACTCCGGGTACGCATCTGGCGCGCCTTGTTGTGATGGACGATGTGATCTATGTAGGCATGCCGGCCTGCGAAGAGCACCTGAAGTCGAAATACCTGATCTTCGAATCCAATCTCGACGGCGGCCCCAACGGCGATCTCGATAGCTATCTTGGCGGACTAGCGCAAAATATCCCCGAGCATCTCGATGCAATCTGGAGCCATTGTGTCGGATATCCCGGAGCCGCCAATTCACAGGCCTTCATCAACTACATGAAATCCTGTCAGCTCGAAACAACTTTCTTCTTCGCCGCAGTCAATGACAAGTCGCTTCCTGAGACTTTGCGTGCATTGCAGACACAGCGCGCAGTCACCAACTTCATAGCGGCGCATCAGGGCATGGAGCCCCGCCAGCTGCAGGCCGATTTCGTGCGATTCGCCAGCGAGTTAAAGGCCGCGCCGGTTCCGCCCGCTGGCTCCATGAGTCCACGCAGAGAGATCAAGACAGGCGGTCGCAATGAGTAAGTTGAACGAAACAGATATCCAGGGATTCGTCCTGCGCGGATATAACATGCCTGTCGCGCGCTATCTCTTCCTGCAACTTAAAGATGCCTCGTCCGCACGCACACTAGTCCGGCGATTGCTGCATGAGATCACGACTGGCCAGCATTGGGATGGCGGCAAGCCTCAAAGCACGTTGAATATTGCATTCACGCACCGAGGGCTGACGGCACTTGAACTGCCCGATGCGACGCTGCTCAGCTTTCCAGTCGAGTTTCAGCAAGGCATGAAGAAGCGTGCGGCGATCCTCGGCGATATCGGCCTGAATTCACCCGAGCACTGGGACGAGGTATGGCGGACAGAGAGCGTCCACGCGTGGCTGGGCGTTAATGCCCTCTCGACCGAAGCGCTGGAAACACGATGCTCCGCAATTGCGGCGCTACTGGATGAAACCGGGAGAGCAACCATCGTCGGCGCGCAGGATGCCGCGTCAGCCATTGTGAATGGAAAGCAGACCACAGGCGAACACTTCGGATTCACAGATGGCTTTGGCAATCCCGACTATCTCGGCTTCGCGCGAAGCTCGCAACCAGGCCAAGGTAAGCTGATGCCCGATGGCACGTGGGCTCCGTTGGCCACCGGCGAACTCCTCCTCGGCTACGCTGACGAAGCAGGCGAACTCCCCGTCGCACCAGTACCTCATATCCTTGCAGCCAACGGCACCTTCATGGTCTACCGCAAGCTGCATCAAAACCTCGCAACTTTTCGCGCCTTTCTCGACGAAAACGCCCCTCGATATGGCGGAGGAAAAGAAAAGCTTGCCGCAAAATTTATCGGGCGATGGAGAGACGGAACCCCGCTCGAACTCTCCCCTGACAGTCCCGACCAGTCGATCGTGAAAGATCCGCAGCGCAACACTAACTTTACCTACAGCGCAGATAGTGACGGTACGCGATGCCCGGTCGGCGCACACATCCGGCGCGTGCATCCCCGCGACGCCTTCGGATTCAACGGCAGGCTCATCGACCGCCGCCGTATCACCCGTCGCGGCCTGCCCTACGGGCGATTTGCTCCCGAGAGTGAACAGGTTTCCGACGCTGAAGAGAGGGGCGTCATCTTCATGGCGCTCAACGCAAGCATCTCGCGGCAGTTTGAGTTTGTGCAGCAGCAGTGGATCGAGTACGGCAACGATGCGCGTCAGGGTAACGACAAAGACATGCTGCTGGGCAATCACGGTGGCCAGGGAAAGTATGTCATTCAGGGAGACCGGAGCCCGGCCAATCCCCCGTTTGTCTGCGCCCATCTGCCGAATTTCGTCGAACTGCGCGGCGGGGATTATTTCTTTCTCCCCAGCATTACTGCACTGGGAATGATCGCCATGGATCTCGTCGATCCTCGTTGATCCGCGCTGAATCGCGTCTGGCAGCCTGACCGGGATGCTTCGCCATTTTTTGACAAAGGAATGACAACCCGCCCTAACGCGACAATGATAGCCTGCATCTCACTGGCAGAACCTATGGAGGTTTGCATGGAGAAGCTGGCATTGCTCGCAACGCTTGAGGCCAGACCGGGAAAGGAATCCGAGGCGGAAGCCTTTCTGACGTCTGCACAACCCTTGGCCCTCGAAGAGCCTGGAACAGTGAGCTGGTACGCCTTCAAGATCGGCCCATCAACCTTCGGCATCTTCGATACATTTGCCGACGAAGACGGACGCAATGCGCATCTGACGGGCGCAATCGCGAAGGCATTGATGGCCAGAGCCGAAGAGCTCTTCGCGACTCCGCCGAAAATTGAAAAGCTCGACCTGTTAGCCTCAAAGAGCTGAAGCCCGTCTAACAAAGTGTAGTGAAAAGGAGAGTCGGCGATGCGTTGGACCTCTTCACGGATTGCCGCTTGTTTTTTGGCAATGTTGATCCTTTGTGATCTTGGCCTCATAGCTCACTCGCAGCCGGGTCCACCAAATCATCCACCGCACTGGAATGAACAGATCGCGGCTACCAAAAAGCTGGATATAGGCGGAGCAACACTCCAGGTCGATTTCGCTGCCGGCACGCTTGATCTTTCACAAGAACAAATCCTTCCCTGGGTTCAACGCGCAGGGCAGGCAGTAACGGTCTACTACGGTAAATTCCCCATATCGCGCGCCCGCGTCCTGATCGTGCCAGACGCCGGCGAACGCGGCATCATGCAAGGCACGACATGGGGAGACATGCGAGGCTTCCCTGGATTCACGCGCATTCGTCTCGGTCAGCACAGCACCGAACATGATCTCGCCGAAGACTGGACCATGACGCACGAGCTGACTCACATGGGCTTCCCATCCGTGCCTGATGAACAGCATTGGATGGAAGAAGGTCTGGCGACTTACATCGAGCCCATCGCGCGCGTCCAAGCAGGTGAGTTGCAGGCAAAAGATATCTGGCGAGACATGATGGCTGGCATGCCCAAGGGTGAGCCTGCCGCAGGAGACCAGGGAATGGACCGCACGCACACCTGGGGGCGCACCTACTGGGGCGGAGCGCTGTTCTGCCTTGTCGCCGACGTCAACATTCGTAAGCAGACTAAGAACAAAAAAGGCCTGCAGGATGCATTGCGCGCCATCGTCGCGGCAGGCGGAACTATCGACAATGATTGGCCGCTGATGCAGGCATTGCAGATAGGCGACAAGGCAACCGGCACAACCGTGCTCACCGACATGTATAAGCAGTGGAGCAACGATCCATCGCCGGTAGACCTGCCAAAACTTTGGGAGGAGTTGGGCGTACACCGAAGCAGCGACAGCATCACCTTCGATCCAAAGGCTCCGCTGGCTCAGATTCGCGATTCAATCACCATGCGCCGACCGTAATTGAGTTGATAGGTTTCAAGCGCAAAAAACTGCCGGAATTATGCGGCCCCGGCGGCAGATTTTCTCAAGCTTGTATCTACAAGCTTCTTACTTCTCTGAATCCGCCTTGAACTTATCCAGCGCGTAGCCATAGATGAAGTTGCCGCTGCGTACGAAATGGATAGACGCAGCCGGGTTGCTGGATGCGAGAACTGCCTCCATGATTGAAACGCCGGAGATCAGATCCTCGCGCACAAAAACATTCTGCACATCTTCCTGCTCTTTGGCCGCCTTGGCACGAATCGCGTTTTGTCTTTCCTTAGGCATGTCTTCGGGAAAAACATAAACATGCTTTTTAGTATTCCAGGTGTTGTCCTTAAGGCTCGCCAGGAAGGTATCCAGATCTTTCTTGGTGATCGTCACCCATCCATTCATCTCGCGCTCAGGATGCATATAAGTTGCGGTCGCCCATGATGCCCCGCCAGTCCAGTAGATACGCGGACGATTGCGAAGGCATGGAATGTCGCGACTCTGCGCCTCATACTTGCTCTTTACGTCACCCATCACAGAATCGATTCCGGCATTGAGGTCATTGGGACTGCGCTTGAGCGCCTCATTGCGCCCCGATACCGAACCAAACTCAATCTCGGCACTCTTGAAGCTGGCTGCATCTTCACCACCCACAAGGCAACCAAGCTTGGTGTTGCCGCTGCCAATGTCGATGTAGATAGAAGTGCTGCGGCGGCTGCGCGGTACAGCCGATTGCAACCCGTAGAAACCCTCTTGCGTTGCAGTGACAAAGTCCATATCGATGCCGGTCGCACTCTTGACCGAGTCAACGAGATCCTGCTTGTTCTTGGCCTTGGCGACGCCGCTGCTACCGACAACGTAGTAAACCTCCACGTCGACACCCTGTTTCTGAGCTTCACCCTTCATAGCGTCCACAACCTGCTTGACCGCTGCAGTAGCATCGGCAATCCCCTCGGGGGTGAAGTTACCGTCCTTCATCGAACTGACCAGCTTGGTGTTAACCGTCTTGCTGAACATGACCTCCGCATTGGGTCCATCTTCATCGGCAACAAAGGAGTAAAGCGAAGCTTTCGTACCCTTCGAACCTAGATCCACCGCGCCGAAATAGCGCGCGTTCGCGGGCTTCTTGGCCTTTGCTACAGAAACTGGAGCTTTTGGATGCGGCGCCTGGCCCGGCAACCAACCAGTCAACGCAAGAGCCATCAGACAAACCGGCAGGATCGATTTCAATAGCTTCATGGGAACCTTCCTCTTTTCCAATTTGATGTTTCACTCTTACTTATCCAAAGCGTAAATTCGAGAACTAACTGCGCAGAAACTTGCCAACTTCCTACTTACCAAATATCGCGGCAGGTTTCACATCATCAATGCCCCAGGGGACAGTCCCCGCTGATTCCTGCTGCTTTCTTATCCGCCTTGCATTGGGCGGGATTGGCTGCATCTCGGCAACAACTTGGCAGATTTTCCGGGTCCACGTGCCGCGTCGGACGGTCCGTCGTTGGTCCGTGTCCTGCAACCACGCTCACCCGCCTCAAATGCTCCTGGTCACATTGCGGATCCTGCATGCAGTCACTGACAAGGCCTTGATCGGCATGAGCCCAGTTTGTAACTGCCAGCAGTGCGTCAGCGTGCGCCTTTCGCTCAACGCACGGCTGATAGCCCATGCAGTCACGCAAGAGAGTGTCATTGAAACGCACAGACTTCCAGTCCGTTCCCATCAATTGCGTGGCGAGGTTCTTTCGTGCGATACAACTTGCGCTTCCTTTGCAGTTACTCAGCTCCGGCGCGTTGTAAGGCAGATTGTCATAATCTGGAGTGCTGGCACTTTCAGGAGGAGCCATGTAGAACTTAGCGAGACCCGCGCCTACGGCAACCAAAATCAGTACCAGGCCAGCGATGAGATAGATTCGGAAGCGCGAAGAAGAGGATGCGTTCTGAAGAACAACCGGTTGTGGTGGTATTACCGGCGGCTGAGCCTGTACCGGAATTGAGACAGGAGTCGGAACTGGCGTCGCAAAGGGAACAGGCGTGAAACCGGATACAGGATCGGTCGATGCAGAATCGAGCTTTGGAACAGGAGTGGGAACAGGCGTGCCTGAAACTCGAATGGGTGTAGTTACGGTTCGGATCGGCGGAGTGAAGACAGGTATGTCTGCCTGGGTTTGAGCGCGGTCTATCGGCACTGCCGGCGGAACAGATGGTGGGGTAGGAGGCGGAGTGGCTCTCTTCGAAACGCTCTCAGCAGGAACCTGCCAGCCGCTGATTGCATCGCCCAGGGCAATATTCACCTCCAGACAACTTTGAAATCGTTTCGCCGGATCCTTTTCGAGACATTTGTAGACCACATCTCCTATCGATAACGGGGTTTCTTTATTCCAATAGGCAATCGGTGGAGGAGTGACACGCACATGGCGATCTTTGATGTCGAACTCCGTTGTGTCTTCCTCCGATCCAAATGGCGGATACCGGCTGAGCATTGCATAGAGGACACAACCGAAGCTGTATACGTCCGACCGGGCATCCACCTTGTGCGGCTCGCGAATCTGCTCCGGACTCATATAATCCGGTGTGCCCATCGAGGTGCCGATTCGAGTCATGCTTCGCTCTTCGCGAAGACCTTTTGCAATACCGAAGTCGGTAAGCATCGCGTGGCCATTGCGGTGCAGCAGAATATTGGCAGGCTTGACGTCGCGATGCACAACTCCCTCAGAGTGCGCATGCTCCAGCGCACTTAGTACGTCAGAGGCAATCGTGTGAATTTCATCAAGACTCAGGGGAAGCGGCTCAGCAAGCCTGTCCTCGAGGCTCTTGGGAACCTCAAGCTGACTTTCGGGCGCAAAGTCAGGGTTGGGCGGCGGCACGTACCGCATAACCATGTAACTGAGCCCGTCGATCTGGAAGAAGTCCAGAGCAGAAATGATGTTAGGGTGTTCTAGCTGTCGTTGAGCTTCTTTAAGAAAGCGTTCCTGCAGCTCCTTATTGGTGGCAAACTGCGGCAAGAGAAACTTGATGGCCAGTCGACCTTTGTTGGCGAGATAACTATGGCGCGCCTCCCAGACCTCGGCCATACCGCCTTTGCCGAGATATCGCACGAGGGTGTACTGGCCTATGTTGACCCCTGGTTCCACGGAAGCACCTATGTGTCGTACAGCGCGATTTATGAGCCAGACTGTTCAAACAATTATGCTTCTTGCCTTGTCTGCACTTAATCTCTGATGGCAGCAAGTGTAGCGCACGGAAGATTTTTTGCGTGATTAATCTTTTGAGAAGCAACAGCACAAAGCCCTGCCTCCGACGCCTGCAGACGAATAACAAAGTATTCAGATATCTGGAGCGAAAGGGATTAGCATTCGTCTACTGTTGTCATGGCGTCTGCAGAGGCGACAGACAACCGCTGCCTCATATCCCGATAGGCCGAAGGGTGCCAGTCAAGACTTAACCGCAGGCGACTTATGCGCCGCTCGCTCAGGCAATCTTTACGAAATCCATGGCCGCCGAGTTCATGCAATACCGTTGGCCGGTAGGCCGCGGGCCATCATCGAATACATGACCGAGATGTGCGTCGCATAGCCGGCATGAGACAGCGGTACGACGCATGCCACCGCTGTCGTCGTTGGCATCGACTACATTCTCGCGCGCGATCGGCTGCCAGAAACTGGGCCAGCCTGTCCCGGATTCAAACTTGGCATCAGAACTGAAAAGGGCGTTATCACAGCAGATGCAGCGATAGATGCCCCGGTCGTGCAGATCCCACGTGCTCCCCGAATAGGCCCGCTCGGTGCCAGACTGACGAGCCACCTGATAAGAAATCCCCGAGAGCTGGCTTCTCCACTGATCGTCTGTCTTCACGACCTTGGGAACAGTAACTTTACCGATCTTCTTACCCTCAGGCGAAAACTGGACAATCGTGACCGGCCC
>Ga0206896_1034_pt1 | contig 29684 bp, 20 predicted proteins | sample Alteio_BWOrgHeat_52_FD_152969 | JGI IMG/M metagenome (GOLD analysis project Ga0206896, IMG submission 152969) | Enriched cells from forest soil in Barre Woods Harvard Forest LTER site, Petersham, Massachusetts, United States -... | ecosystem: Environmental > Terrestrial > Soil > Temperate forest >... | reverse complement strand
TCAAGGATTTCACCCTCGCGGCGTTCTTCGATATCTTCAATCATCGCGCGATTTCGCTGTTTTACCGGGCGTGGCAGAAGTCGCATTTTCCAGTCACCTACTCCACCGGAAACCGCGATCTTTTTACGCAATACCTGCTCGACCTGGTGGGGCTGGGGACAGCGGGACTTCGCAACCGGCAGGAAATTGAGGACGAGGCGCTGCTGCATTATGTCTCGCTGCTCGGGATGCAGTCGCGGTCGGCTGTTGCGCTGGAGCAGGTGTTGTCGGATTACTTCGATGTGCCGGTTGAGATACAGCAATTCACCGGCGCGTGGTATGGCCTTGATCCCGAGACGCAGTGCGCGATGACCGATGAGGAGTCCGCCTCGCGTGAAGTGGGCGGAGGCGCGGTCGTAGGAGATTTTGTGTGGGACAGGCAGGCCCGCGTGCGCATCCGCATCGGCCCCCTGGATATGGACCCGTACATCGACTTTTTGCCTGGAGGCGATGCGCACAAATCACTGCGCGCGATTCTTCAGTTCTTCACCAACCAAAGTCTTGATTTTGAGTTGCAACTGGTACTCAAGCGAAGCGAGGTGCCTGCTGTCGAGCTTGATCCGGACTCACGCCATCCGGCGCGGCTGGGGTGGGTTTCGTGGGCAAAAACAGCGGCGATGAACTTTGACCCGGACGATACAATTCTTGCTCTGTAGGGGGAATGATGGGACTGAATCTGAAAGCTCTGATCGCTAAACTGAATGACCCTTCGCGTGCCGCGCTTGAGGGCGCCGCAGGTCTATGCCTTTCCCGCACCCACTACGATATCGAGGTTGAGCACTACCTGACCAAATTGCTCGACTCGACTTCGGGAGATTTTGCCGCGATCATCAAGCACTTTGAGATCGACAAGTCGAGACTGACGGCAGAGCTGGCGCGAAGCATGGACAAGCTCAAGTCAGGCAACGCACGCACGCCAGCCATCAGCCCGACGGTGCTGAAGATGTTGACAACAGCGTGGACGATTGGGTCGATTGACTTCAATGCCGGGCAGGTGCGGACGGGCTTTACGATTCTGGCGCTGGCTTCCGACGAGGATCTTTCGCGGCTGATTCACGACGTCAGCAAAGAGTTCCAGAAGATCAACGCCGACGCGTTGCGCAAGGACCTGCTGGGGATCGTGGCGATGTCGAGCGAAACCACTACCACCGCGCAGGCAGCGGGTGCGCCGGGCGAAGCCGCGAAGCCGATGGGCGGAAAGACGCCGAATCTCGATCAATACACGGTTGATCTTACCGGCAACGCGAAGAAGGGCAAGATCGATCCGGTGCTGGGGCGCGATCCGGAGATTCGCCAGGTGATCGACATCCTCACGCGACGGCGTCAGAACAATCCGATTCTGACGGGCGAGGCTGGTGTAGGCAAGACGGCGGTGGTCGAGGGATTCGCGTTGCGCGTGGTGCAGGGCGATGTGCCCCCGCCGCTCAAGAACGTTCAGGTCCGGACGCTCGATCTGGCGCTCTTGCAGGCAGGCGCGGGCGTAAAGGGCGAGTTCGAAAACCGCCTCAAGGGATTGATCGAAGAGGTGAAGTCTTCGACGACACCGATCATTCTTTTCATCGACGAGGCGCACACGATGATTGGCGCGGGCGGGCAGGAAGGGAAGGGCGATGCCGCCAACCTGCTCAAGCCGGCACTGGCTCGCGGAGAGTTGCGCACGATTGCGGCGACGACATGGTCGGAGTACAAGAAGTATTTCGAGAAGGATGCTGCGCTGGCGCGGCGCTTCCAGGTCGTGAAGGTTGAGGAGCCGAGCGAGCATCAGTGCATGGTGATGATGCGCGGCCTGGTGGCCTCACTTGAGAAGCACCACAACGTTCGCATTCTGGATGAGGCGGTGTATGCCAGTGTGCGGCTTTCGCATCGTTTCCTGGCGGGCAGGCAGCTGCCTGACAAGGCTGTGAGCATTCTGGATACAGCGTGCGCCAGGCTTTCGTTAGGGCAGAACGCGACGCCGCCCGCGATTGAAGATTTGACGCGAGAGATCGATGCGCTTGCCGTGCAGAAGCGCATTCTGGAACGCGAAGAGATCGTTGGGGCAGACCATCAGGAGAAGCTGGTGGAGATTGAGGCGAAACACGCCGCTGCTGAAGCAAAGCTCAAGACTCTACAGGAGCGCTTTGATAAGGAGCGCGAACTGGTCAGCAAGATTCGCGAGCTTCGCGAGAAGCTTGAATCCGGACACAGCAAGGATGCGAAGGCAGATGCAAAAGCGGAACCCACGGCTGAGGCAGCTGAGGCGGCGGCGTCAGCCAAGGCTGAGCTGCAAAAGCTGGAGCTGGAGCTGGCAGCGATTCAGGGCGAGACCGGGCTGATTCAGGTTTGCGTCGACGCGCAGATTGTTGGCGAAGTGTTATCTGCGTGGACGGGCATCCCGGCAGGCAAGATGCTCAAGGATGAAATCACAACTGTTCTCGCTTTGCAGGATCATTTGGGCAAGCGGGTCATTGGTCAGCCGCATGCCATGGAGATCATCAGCCAGCGTGTGCAGACTTCACGTGCGTCACTTGACGATCCCAACAAGCCGGTGGGTGTGTTCATGCTGGTGGGGCCCAGCGGCGTGGGTAAGACCGAGACTGCGCTGGCGCTATCTGACCTGCTGTATGGCGGCGAGCACAACCTGATCACGATCAACATGTCGGAGTTTCAGGAATCGCATACGGTGTCGACATTGAAGGGCTCGCCTCCGGGCTATGTGGGCTATGGCGAGGGTGGCATACTGACCGAAGCGGTTCGTCGTCGCCCATATTCTGTAGTGCTGCTGGACGAAGTCGAAAAGGCGCATCCTGATGTGCTGGAGTTGTTCTTCCAGGTCTTCGACAAGGGCAACATGGAGGATGGCGAAGGCCGTTCGATCAACTTCAAGAACAACATCATCATCCTTACCACCAACGCCTGCACGGATCAGTTGATGAAGCTGGTCGCCGACCCTGAAACGGCGCCCAGTCCTCGCGCTTTGATCGATACGCTGAAACCTGACCTGAACAAGATATTCAAGCCAGCGTTTCTGGGGCGCATGGTGCTGATTCCTTATTACCCGGTGCGCGATGAAGCCCTCAAGCAGATCATCCGGCTCAAGCTGGGCAAGATACAGCGACGCATTCTGGAGAATCACAAAGTCAAGCTGACTTATGACGATGCTTTCTTGAATGAGGTAGCGAGCCGCTGCACTGAGGTCGAGAGCGGAGCGAGGAATGTGGATAACATTCTCACTAACTCTTTACTTCCGGATATCTCGAGGAAGATACTCGGCGGCATGGCAGAGGGCGAGAAGATGAGCGCGATCCATGTGGGGATTGGGGAAGAAGGCGCGTTTGTGTATGAATGATCAGATCGCAGTTATGACGAGCAGGAATGAAGCGTCAGAGTGCCGTTTGCTTTGACAAAGGCTGTCAGGGAGGTATGAAGTTAGGGTATGCCCTACACGCAGGAAAATCGGCTCATCTCCCTCACGACGCCTCTGGGCGACGATAAGCTGCTGCTGGCTGGCTTCAGCGGTCATGAGGCAATTTCGCGGCTGTTCAGCTTTCATCTCGATCTGCTCTCTGAGTCAACCGATCCGATCCAGTTTGCCGACATTATTGGTAAGAGTGTCACGATCTCGGTAAGGCAGTCGGACAACTCAATGCGCTATTTCAACGGGATCGTGAGCCGATTTGCGCAGAGCGGAGGAGATGTTACCTTCCGTAACTATCAGATGGAGATGGTGGCGTGGCCATGGAAGATGACGCGCTTCGCCGATTGCAAGATCTTTCACAACAAGTCTGTCAGTGATGTGATTGAGCAGGTCTTCAAAGATAGGGGATTTACTGATTACCAGCTTTCTCTGAGTGGAACTTACTCTCCAATCGAGTACTGCGTGCAATATCGCGAGACGGATTTCAATTTCATTTCGCGGTTGATGGAGCAGAACGGGATCTTCTATTTCTTTCAGCACGAGATGGGCAAACACACGATGGTGATTGCCGACTCATCCAGCGCTCACGATTCGTGCCCCGGCCAGGAGAAGGCTGGAATGAATCTTGTGAGTGGCGGGGTGGACGCTGATGACGGCATCAACTCGTGGAATCTTGAGCAGGAGCTGCGCAGCGGTAAATATACGCTGACTGACTATAACTTCACGACGCCCTCGACCAGCCTGCTGGCCAATGAGCCAACGATCGTATCGGTCGGTGACAACTCTTCGTTTGAAATCTTCGATTATCCGGGAGACTTTGGAACCAAGGGAGACGGGACGAAGTTTGCCAAGCTACGCATGCAGGAAGAGGAGGCGAGTCATCTTGTGGCACATGGGTCCGGGTCTTGCCGCGCCTTTACCACGGGCTACAAGTTTGATCTCACCGATCATGCACAGCAATCGATGAACGCTTCGTACATTCTTACGGAAATACAGCATGTTGCTTCCGTGGGCGGCGCATATACCAGTGGGGAAGAGGGTGGCGAAACGTACTCAAACCACTTCACAGTTATTCCGGCTACAGTGCCGTTTCGACCGGCGCGGCTGACGCCCAAGCCGTTCGTGCAGGGCCCTCAGACAGCCGTTGTGGTGGGGAAGAGCGACGATACCAGCGGTGCCAACGAAGACGACGGTGGAGATGGCGAAGAGATATGGGTAGATAAGTACGGCCGGATTACCGTTAAGTTTTTCTGGGACCGTGTCGGAGCCTGCTCATGCCGCGTGCGCGTAGCGCAGGGATGGGCGGGGCAGGCGTGGGGTGCGATCACGATTCCCCGGGTTGGGCAAGAGGTCATTGTCAGCTTCCTGGAGGGCGACCCCGACCGCCCCATCGTCACAGGATGCGTCTACAACGCGAGCCAGACGGTTCCTTATGAGTTGCCTGCTAACCAGACGCGTAGCACGTTCATGACGCGCAGTTCGACGGGCGGCGGCTCGGACAATTACAACGAGCTGCGGTTTGAAGACAAGGCCGGAAGCGAGCAGGTGTTTCTGCGCGGCGAGAAGGATCTCGACATTCGATTCAAAAACGACATTCGGGAGTATGCCGACAATAACCGCAGTTTGATGGTGACCAAGGATCAGTTGGAAAAAGTAGGTGGAGACCATCACAGCCAGGTGACCGGAAATTCTAACCAGAAGATAGGCCAGAATTTATCCATTCAGGTGGGGCAGGACCTTTACGAGAAGTCCGGCACGACCTTCGCTCACGAGGCGGGGCAGACGATTCACCTCAAGGCTGGAATGACGATGGTGCTGGAAGCCGGGACGCAGTTGAGCCTGAAGGTTGGCGGCAATTTCATCGACATCGGCCCATCCGGCGTCTCCATAGTGGGGACGATGGTCATGATCAACAGTGGCGGTTCTGCCGGTTCCGGCCCGGGTTCAAGTCCGACCGATCCGAAGGACCCGGATGAGGCGGATGATGGATCGAAGGGCGGCAAGATGAACTGATGCGGAGATTCCTCCCTTGCTCCGCTCGTTTCGAATTGCTATCGTAAAGTTCGGTCATCACTCATGAAGCAACTCCAGCCCGTGCTTTGGACCAAAGGCACCTTTCTGACGCCGCAGCACTTACAGCTTCAGGACAGGTTCCTCGAAGACAGTCTCAATTTCCGGCTGCAGGCGCTCAAGTTTTGCGCCTGGGGTTTTAACGAAGTTGTGCTCGATCAGGAATTGCTGGCAGGCGGGCAACTCGCAATTTCTCGCGCCTCGGGTATCTTTCCTGATGGGTTGCTCTTCGATATTCCCGGCCCTGATCAGCCTCCTCCGTCGAAGGCGCTGACCGAATGCTTCGACCCTGGTATGCGCGACCTGGATATTTATCTTACCGTTCCCGACTACAAGCAGAAGGGACGTAATGTCGCGCTGACGATTCCTGACGACAGGCAAAAGGGGACCAACGGGACAGGGCCGGGCGGTGCTGAGCCGAGCCGTGTGGGCGGTTCTCGTTATCTTGCCGAGACGACGGTTGTTCGTGACGACAACACCGGGTCGGGTGAGAAGCCGATTCGAATCGCTCGGAAGAATCTGCGTTTGCTGGCGGGGAACGAGACTCGCGAAGGGTGTTCCGCGCTGCGCATCGCGAATGTCGAGCGAACCGAGAGCGGGACGTTTCAGCTGAATCCAAACTTTGTGCCTCCTCTGCTCGATGTTCGCGCCAGCAATTATCTGCTGGGACTGGTGAACGGGATACTCGAGATACTGGCTGCGAAAAGCGCGCAGATTGCCGGAGGCCGGCGTCAAAAGAACCAGGATCTCGCAGACTTTACGGCATCGGATATAGCAAATTTCTGGCTGCTCTATACGGTCAACTCCCACATTCCGGTGCTGAGCCACATGCTGCAAGGGCAGCGCTGCCATCCGGAGGAGTTGTTTTCAGAGCTGACCACGCTTGGCGCGTCGCTCACGACTTTCTCTACGACAATCCGTCCACGGGACCTGCCGCTGTATGACCATCTTCATCTGCGCAGGGTCTTCGCTGATCTGGATGATAAGTTGCGAAAACTGCTGGAGTCGGTGGTGCGGAGCAATGTTGTTTCGCTGCCGCTCAAGCATGTGAGCAACACGATCTATGCCACGGCGATCGATCAGGACAAATATCTCAGCAACACGAAGATGTATCTGGCTTTTTCCGCGGACGCGAGCGAAGACGCGATCATTCGCAAGGTTCCGCAGCTGGTGAAGATCTGTTCGGCAACACATATCGAACAGCTGATTCAGGGCGCTCTGCCCGGCATTACCCTGACTCATCAAACGACGCCACCCAGCGCGATTCCGGTGAAGATGAAGTATCAGTACTTCAGTCTGAATCAAGCAGGAGCGGCGTGGGAAACCGTGACCCGCGCGCGTAATCTTGCTGCGCATGTTCCCGGCGATTTTGTGAACCCGCAGATGGAATTACTGATTCTGCTGCCGCAGGCTGGCTGACACGATGAGACAGCTCACCAAACCCGTCTGGTTCGAAGGAATGTATCTCGGTCCGCATCACTTTCAGGCACAGAATCGCTACTTCGAAGACTCGCTCAACTTTGTGACCGAGAGCCTGTGGCGCGATGCGTATGGGTTTGCAGGATTGCAGCTCGATACGGGCCGATTGCGCAATGGCGCGCTCGCGGTGACAAACGCCCGGGGCCTGTTTCCAGACGGCCTGGCTTTCGACCTGCCTGGTTCGGATCAGGCTCCGCCTGAGCGCGATTTCAAGGCGCTGTTTTCGCCTGTGGCTGACCACCTGACGATGCATCTTGCCGTGCCTGCCGCCGTGCGCGATGGCCGCAATACTTCGTTGGACGAGAAGCCGGATTCGATTCGCTATCGTGGCGCGCAGGTGGCGTTTCCCGATGAGGCGACAGGGTTGGATGAGAAACCGATCAAGATCGGACTCAAGAATCTGCAACTCATTGCGGAAGAGGAAGTAACCGACAAAGTTGTCAGCCTGCCACTGGTGCGCATTGTGCGCGACGGGTCAGGACATTTCGAGGCAGATCCTACGTTTGTGCCGCCCTGCCTTAGCTTGAGTGCTACGCCGACGTTGACGGACATGTTGCGGCGGCTGATCGAGATTCTGGACGAGAAAAGCGCTGTCTTCGCCAGCGAGCAGTCGCAGCGGAATGGCGTCTTTCAGGCGGAGATGTCGGCTCGCAATGTGGCGCAGTACTGGTTTCTGCACGCGCTGAATTCGAACGTGTCCTCGTTGCGCCATTTTCTGCTGTCGAAACATGCTCATCCGCAGGAGCTTTTTCGTGAGATGTCGCGTCTGGCGGGGGCGCTTTGTACCTTCGGTCTGGGCGTCCATCCGCGTTCGCTGCCTGCCTATGACCATGGAGATTTCGGTGTAAGCTTTGCGGCTCTTGACGAGCACATTCGCCGGCACCTGGAGATCGTGATGCCTTCGAAGGCAATCAAGATTCCGCTTACGCTGGGCGACGGGTTCTATCACGGCGAGATTACAGATGAGCGGTGTATCGGGCCGGCACGATGGATTCTGGAGATTTCGGCTCGAATGGGTGAGGCGGATCTGATTGCCCGAGTACCGAAGCTGGCAAAGGTCTGTTCCGCGAGATTTGTGCCCGAACTGGTCAAGCGCGCATTGCCGGGATTGTCGCTGAATCATCTGCTGGTGCCTCCGTCGCAGATTGCGGCCCGGGTGGAGAGCCAGTACTTTGCAATCAACCGCAGCGGGCCATGCTGGGAGACCATTCTGCAGACACGGCAGGTGGGCGTTTATGTCGGTGCGGAAATTCCTTCACCAGAGTTGAGTCTTATTGTTTTGCTGGATGAATAGAAGCCGCTGCGAGACTCGCGCGAGGCTCTTTCCAACTTTCGGCTGATGTGGCTCGTGTTTTGGTCTGGTTAAGATTCAGTTGTATCCAAGCGCAGATAATTGAGCCGAGACCAGCCATGCAAGGGCAATCCAATCCAGAGCAACCAGGTTCGGGACGTGCGAAGCGAGAGCGCTATACCCCTAAGCCGGAGACGCTTGCGCTGCTCAAAGTCTCGGGCAACCCTATCAACGGGCTCGGTGAAACGACAAAGCGCAAGGCATCGCCTTTCTTCTGGCATCCACCCGATCAGCATCCGTATGGAGAACTGCAGATTGTCGCACGGCAGAGTTCGCGTAAATGCCCGGGTTCGGCGCCGGCGTTTATGGCGGCCTATAACTATCCGGAACTCGTTCCTGTAGCCGAAGAGCGGAACGAGGCGCCTGCCGAACAACTCGCCGCGGAGTTAACCGCGTTCGCACTCTCTCACGAGGCTGATGCAATTGGCATTGCGCCGATGGACCCGCTGTACGTCTTCGAGGGATATACGATCGACGAGCCGTGGGTGATCGTTCTGGCTCTTTCACACAATTATGAGCGGCTCAAGCAGGTTCCTTCAGGCGAGACAAACGGCGTTGGCGTTACTGAAATTGGGGAGCAGTACGCGCGCGGAACGCGAGCTTCGTTCGCGCTTGCCAACTGGATCCGCTCTCAGGGATATAACGCAAAAGCTTTTCCAGGACCGGGGGCGAGCGCTCTGCTTCTGATCCCGCCGGCGATTGACTCCGGTCTGGGAGAGCTCGGCAAACACGGCTCACTCATCAGCAGGCAATTTGGATCAGGACTGCGTCTTGCCGGCATTACCACTGACATGCCGCTGGTCGCTACCAGGCCAGACCGCTTTGGCGCTGATGAGTTCTGCAGTACGTGTCAGGTCTGCACGACGGCATGTCCTCCGGGCGCCATTACTGAACAAAAACAGATGGTGCGAGGCGTCGAACGCTGGTATGTAGACTTCGATAAGTGCATTCCATACTTTGCCGAAACAGCGTCGTGCGGAATCTGCTTTGCCGTGTGCCCGTGGACACGGCCGAATGCGCGTCCGAAGCTACTCGCTACGATGGCCCGGAGACTGGGCCAGATCTCGCCTGGGGAATGACGCCTATCTTCTGTTAATGATGCTGTGCATGAGCCGGACGGCGCGTGGAATCTGGTCGGCAGGTACGCTGCCGAATCCGACCACGAATCCATTTTGTGGCGATTCGCTCATGTATGAGGGCGAGAGTGGCCATAGCCAGAGCCGCTCGCGGGCTGCTTGGGCAGTGATATCCGTATCCTTCACCCCTTCGGGCAGGGTCAGGGTAACGGCCAGATGCATTCCTGCCTCGGCCCCGTGGATTTGCAATGAATCGCCAAACTCATTGCGCAGACTATCGACCAGCGCGGTGCGTCGTTCGCCGTATAGCTGTCGCATTCTGCGTATGTGCCGGGCGAAGTGCCCTTCAATGATGAAGTCAGCAAGGACTTCCTGATTGAGGTAGGGCGGAAAAATATCCATTGCGTGACGGACGGCCACGAATCGCTCGACCAGGTCAGCGGGTATGACGATGTATCCAAGCCGCAGCGACGGGTACAACACCTTACTGAATGTTCCGATGTAGATGACACGTCGATTGACGTCGAGGCCGTGAAGCGATGCGATGGGCAGACTCTCGTAACGATATTCGCTGTCGTAGTCGTCTTCGACGATCCATGCACCCGAACTTTGCGCCCAGTTGAGTAGTTGAATCCGGCGCGACGCGCTCATGGTGGAGCCGAGAGGATAGTGATGCGATGGCGTCACGAAGGCGACTTTCGCCTTGCGGCACAGCTTGATACCAGCAGCTACGTTCAGTCCCTCATTGTCCACAGGTACCGGAATGAGGCGGCACTCGGCTGCTTCGAGCACTGCTCGCGCCAGCCGATAACCGGGTTCCTCCACCCACACCGGGTTGCCTGGGTCGATGAGCACGCGGGCGGCGATGTCCAATGCCTGCTGCGAGCCGGAGACGACCATGATCTGGCCGGGATCGCATTGCACGCCTCGGGCGGTGCGGAGGTAGTCGCCGATAGCGGTGCGAAAGCGTTCCGAACCGCGAGGGTCGACCAGATGGATAGCGCTGGCGTTCGGGTTGCGGCTGTGGCGTGCGACCAGGCTTGCCCAGATCTGAAACGGGAACTGGTCGAAGGCGGGCTGGTGAACGCCGAAGGCTCCCCAGCCGCGTAACACCTGCCCGACTTTGAACGTTGGGTAAAGGAGAGACCGGCGTGCGACGTTGCGTGGGCCGGGAGGATTCGAAGCCACCTGCTCTGATTGGCTGGTGGGCAATTGTTCGGAAAACTGCCGCTCGGGCAATGAGCCGGAAACGAATGTTCCAGCCCCAACGCGGCTCTCGAAGTATCCCTCTGCCAGCAGCTGCGAGTAGGCATTGAGAACAGGAAAGCGGGAAACGCGGAGTTCGGTGGCGAGTTCGCGGCTGGAAGGTATGCGTTGAGCCGGGCGGAGGTCTCCTCGCAGGATGGCTGCACGGTAGCCGTCGTAGATCTGTTTGTGCAGCGGGTTTGCCGCCTTGCGGTCGACAACGATGATTGGCAAAACTCCTGAGGATGCGCTGCTCACAGCGTCATTATAGTGGTTAGCATCAACCGTGCAGAAGTGGATATGGCGACCGACCACTCGCTGACTGAAAGTTGGAAAGATGGGCAAAGTTCCAGTAATGAGAAAGCCTTACATATGAAATCGCCGGGGGGCCCTATTGTTTGGAATTTCGGAAAATAGCTGGAATGCGGTCGCCAGAACCGGACGATTGTTTATCACCGTTGCCATGATTGGGTTTGGTATTCAGCACTTTATTTACAGCGGCACAATTGAGGGCCTCGAAGTCCTGCCAAGGTGGTTGCCCGGTCACACTGCTCTGGCATACGCAATCGGTGCGTTATTGATCCTGGCTGGCATTGTCATCTCTACAGAGAGGTACGGAAGATCGGCGTCAACCGTGCTCGGATGCCTGTTTCTATTTACGGTGATCGTTCGTGATGGACCGACCATCGCTGCGATAGTACCTGATCTGCGAGAGAGAACACGGTTCTTCGAGGGGCTCACCATGTGCAGCGGATTCTTTGTGCTGGCAGCGACGATCCCTGATCTCAATCTTCCATCGCCGAGGTGGGAGGGCACGGTCCGGATGGCAGGAGAGATCGGGCGCATCCTCTTCGCGCTCTCGATGGCGGTGTTTGGCTGGACTCACCTTATCATTCCTGTCTTCATCGCGACGCTGATTCCTGCCTGGATTCCATGGCATTTTTTCTGGGTCTATGCGACTGCCGCGGTGTTTTTTGCGGCGGCAATTTCAATTGCGATCAAGCGCTTCACGCGCATCACGGCAAGCATGTTGGGACTTATGTTCTTTCTCTGGGTGGTGGTCCTGCATGGGCCAAGAGTAGCGGCTGCGCTGCACAACGGCGATGAGTGGAATTCGTTGCTGGTGGCGCTTGCGATCGGCGGACTTTCGCTGATTTTTGTGGGCTCAAGTCCGGTGGTTCGCGATCGGGTGCTGGGTGCGTTCGAAAATTCCAGGTAGTTCTCTGCGGCTTCATCGCCGGTGCCCTGGTAGTCTCTGGCCCGGACGATGAAGCCGCAAGAGGGAGCCGCTCTACCCCACGGGGACTAGTGTGGGGTCGAGCGACTCGATCGCTGGCGCGTACTCGCGCCTCACCGGTGTCGGTGTCGCGGAGAGGTGCATTTTGGTCTGTCTGGCCTCCAATCGCACCAGCGAATTCCGTTGATCGAAAGTGAATATAAAACCCTGCATGGGGCATGAGCCAAAGTTGGCCAGCGGGAAGGCTGGATTGATTTCGACGAATGGCCGCGTGAAGGTATATCCGCCGATGGTCACATCCGAGGCCAGAATGCCGGCCTTAACCTCGAAGCGCGTGGAAAGAGAATGCGCGTTGCTGAATACCACGGGGGTAGACGAAAACTTCAGGTGGGAGACGAAGCTTTCTGGCAGGCTAAGACCGAAGCCTCCAGAGTCGATCAGTGCGTCGATACGCAGGTTGCCGACGCGTAGGGGAACGATGGGAATACCGTCCGGCATGCGAAACGGCAGTACTGAGTGCTCGCCGTCCGGCTCGAGTGCGCCTGAAGCAAGCGTCATGCGGTGCTGCGGGTAGTCGAGTGTGAGCAGGTAGTCACGAAAGAGAGCGAAGCCCAGCAGTCCCTGGCAGGTGCCGTCGGCCTCGCTCAGGGCATGTTTCGTAGCTCTAACCGCAGTGAACTCGACACCGGCGACTTCGAGCGATTGCAGCAGCACCATTTCTACGCGTCGCGATCCCTGGCCGCTGGGATCACTTAAGCGTGTCTGGCCTGCTGAGGGCAGGTTTAGCTGATCGGCTAATTCGGAGGTGACAAAGGCCTCACCGCCGGTACCCGTGTCGACGACAAAGCGGAATGGCCCTTTTCCATTGATCATCACCATCACAAAGGGCTTGCCGTGGCTGAACTCGATCGGGGTCGAGTGGATGGTGCCGTCGGCGTAGAGTGGTGCGGAGCAGAGGACAGCAGAGCAGAGAACTATCACAGGTGAAAGAAGAAACCGGATACGGTCGGGCTTGAACACGTCGCGCCTCTTACTGCACCTTGTTCCGGGGAAGGTGCGATCAGCATGCTGCCTCCTTTATCCTCCTTTTTAGTGGTCGGAGGCAATAGCCACTGTTTGTGAGAGTTCCATAGCCATTGATGGCGTGAATGAGGCAGAAAAAACCATCTCACTCTAGAAATGGAAGATCAGGTCGCTCGCCGCAGTGAACTGTGTCTGGCTGGTGCCACGGTCATAGGCTTTGCGATCCCACGCGTGGTCGAGTCGAATCTCGGGACGGATCTGAATCGTGGTGCCTATCCAGTGACTGAGCATCAGCGTGTTTTCTGTGTATTTGGTGTTTACACCCGTTCGCTGGCCCTTCTTGTCGTTGAGTAGATCGCTGCGGAACGACATGAAATCGTGCGCCGAGAGTTGCCAGTTGAGGTAGTTGGTTGCAGCGTATTCGGGCGCGAGGCAAAGCTGCTGGCCGGGTGCGCAGGTGGCTCCATTCGTGCCCTTTTCCGGAGTGATTGAGCCATAGACGCTGGGCACATCGCGCTGATACATCACATAGGCTTCAGTGGCCATGTGCCAGTTCTGTGAGAACTTGTGATACCAGGTGCCGTCATATTGCTGCAGATTGTTGTAGGCGTATATGCCGTCATTGATTCCATTGGCGCAGAGATACAGATTGTCGTTGACCGATTTTGTGGTGTAACTGACGCAGGCTGTTGCCGAGGGCTTTGCGTCCTCGGTCCAGAGGGCGACGTCGTGGCTGCCGGTGAGACCAGCCTGCACCATCCACTGATCGTTCAACTGAATCGTCGCGAGAATACCGGTGTCGGTAAATGGATCGATCGAATAGAGCAGAGAGTGGCTGAAAATGTAGTTGTTGGGCGAGAGCTGCGCTTCAATGCCGGGGACAGAAATGAACCGCCCGATGCGCAGATTCATGCTGTGCGCGACCTTGGGAAAGTAGAGATCGAGATACTCCATCACCGGGTCGAATCCATATTCGTGACCGTGATCGATGAGTTGGCTGCTCAAGTAACCTTTGTCGGTGGTATAGCGGTAATCCGTGCCAAAAAATGCCGTGAAATGGAAGCCGAGATCAAAGTGATTTCGCTGCACTGTGTCCGGAAGGCGTTCGACATAGACGACTACCTGGTTCAATTCAAATCGATTCGAATACGGATCGTTGGCCTCAGGGGAGTTACTGTGGGTCGAAGTGCTTCCGTTTACCGATGGCTCGACCCATCCGTAGACCTTGGTGCGGCTGCGTGCGTCGTTCCATGCTGTCATCAGCGGATAGCTGTTGGTATCGGGCTCGCCCAGGACTGGCGAGCCTCCATAGGACCAGTCGGAATTGGGAAACGGCGGAGACTGCAAAGGAGATGGCAAGCCGCGCCGCGGAGGCGCAGGCGAACTGGGGGCGGTGCCGTGCCAGTCTTCGCTGTAATACTTAGCTAGTTTTGCAAAGAAGCCGGCAGGTTTGGCCGTTTGTGGGGCGGGGCTGTCGGGAAGGCCAGCATCGGGTTTCGTCTGGGCGCAAATGTTGCTTCCAGATAAGAAAGCCGCCGCGATCACCACGACAAGGGCCGCCATTTTTCTGCAGGATAAATCACCGTTTGAAGAGTTGCGATCTGCTGGGGAGGTATTTGCCATGATCCTCTGCCAGTTTACGCGCACCCATCGCCTGTAAGATCGCGGGTAATCATGGTGCGACATGGGTGGATGCGGCCAGTGAGTAAATTCATGATTGTGACATGCGGTACAGCGTCGGGTGGCCGCTTGTAATAGGCTGTAGCTTCGATGGAATGGATCAGGCTTTTTTGCCAGTTGTCATACTGGATTGATTCGACAAGCGTAATGTAGTGAAACGGTGCTGACAGGAAACCTCAATGCGCATTCTTGTATTCAATACCGGCTCCTCATCGATCAAGTTTTCCGTCTTTGAGTCAGACGCGGAGACTGGTCTGACTGATCCGCGCAGCACCATCGATGGTGAACTTAGCGGAATTGGCAGTGAAAACACCACGCTGCGTGTGCGTGCGCAAGACGAGCGTTTGACGAGTGCACGTTCAGAGGTAAGTGCGAAATCAATTGATGAAGCGATTGGACAGGTCTTTGCCACGGTGTACGAAGCTCAGATACTGGCAATTGAGGCTGTGGGATATCGCGTGGTTCATCCCGGCCCTAAGTTGAATGACCATCAGCGCGTCACGCCAGAGTTGCTCGTTGAACTTGAGGAGGCGATTGCATTCGCGCCCCTGCACAATCCCCAGGCACTCGCGGTGATTCGCGCAGGCTTGGCTCGGTTTCCGGATATACCTCACTTTGCGTGTTTCGATACGATCTTTCATCGGACGATGCCCGAGGAGGCAACTACTTTCGCGCTGCCTGCGGAATATCGTGAGCGAGGAGTCCGGCGTTATGGATTTCACGGTCTGAGTTGCGAATCGATTGTGAGCCAGATGCAAAGTCAGAATGGCAACGTGCCAAAGCGCTTGGTTATAGCGCATCTGGGTAGCGGATGCAGCGTAACCGCGTTGGTGGACGGCCAGTCAGTGGACACTACGATGGGACTAACTCCAACGGGCGGCGTAGTTATGGGAACCCGTCCAGGTGATCTTGATCCCGGCCTGATTCTATATCTGCTGCGCGCACATGAAAGTTATAACAAGGATGCGGTATCCGATCTTGAATCGATGCTGAATCATAACTCCGGAATGGTAGCTTTATCCTCGCTGTCGAACGACATGCGTGCGGTGCGTAAGGCCGCGGCCGATGGGGACGTCAGGGCACAGCTTGCTGCGAAGGTGTTTACCCGCAGTGTGACCAAAGCTATCGGAGGGTACTGCTGGCTTATGGGCGGCGTGGACGCCATTGTGTTTACGGGCGGAATCGGCGAGCATGATGCTGAGACACGCCGCGAAGTCCTCGGCGATTTGAGGGGAATAGGAATTTCGATCGATGCTTCTCTCAATCAAACTGGGGCGAGCGGCATGCGACAGATCAATAGTTCTGAATCTGTAACTTCTGTATTCGTCATACCAGCACAGGAAGATCGCATGATCGCGGTGCACGTGGACCGCATGGCAAGAGCCAATTCATAAAGTCTGCAATCCATAACCGCAGTCTTCGCACTGCATGAGGTCCGGGTATGAACAGCAATCCTTCCGAATCAAAGTTGAGTAATGATGAACAACGCAACATGGATGCTTATTGGCGCGCGTGCAACTATCTCTGCGCGGGCATGTTGTATCTGACCGCAAATCCGTTGCTGCGCGAGCCGCTCAAACCGGAGCATATCAAGAACAGGCTATTAGGGCACTGGGGTTCGGATCCCGGGCAGACCTTCATCTGGGTGCATCTTAATCGGCTGATCAAGAAGTACGATCTCGATGTGCTGTTTATATCCGGGCCTGGGCATGGCGCCCCGGCAACGCTTTCGAACAGCTATCTAGAGGGCGTTTATTCCGAGGTTTATCCGGCAATGAGTCGGGACCTTGAGGGCATGCAAAAATTCTTCAAACAATTCTCATTTCCCGGTGGCATAGGGAGTCACTGCACGCCCGAGACACCGGGCTCTATTCATGAAGGTGGAGAGTTAGGCTACAGTCTGTCGCATGGGTTCGGTGCAGCATTCGACAATCCGGATCTTATCGTGGCCGTGGTTGTGGGTGACGGTGAGGCGGAGACAGGTCCACTTGCTACGTCATGGCACTCCAACAAATTCCTTAATCCAATTTGTGATGGTGCAGTGCTGCCAATACTTCACCTGAATGGATATAAGATCGCCAACCCCACGATTCTGGCGAGAATTTCTCACGAAGAGTTAGAGTGTCTTTTTAAAGGTTATGGCTGGAAGCCTTACTTCGTTGAGGGTCACGACCCCGAAGTTATGCATCAGGCGATGGCTGGTGTCATGGAGGAGTGCGTCAACGAAATACGCGCGATCCAGCAGCACGCGCGAAGCGCAGGAGGCAATCCGAAACGTCCGCGCTGGCCGATGATTGTCTTGGGCACGCCGAAAGGTTGGACAGCTCCGAAAGAGATCGACGGGCATAAGTTAGAAGGCTCGTGGCGCGCGCATCAGATGCCCATCCTCGATCCGAAAACAAACCCAGCTCATCTCAAAGAGGTCGAGAACTGGTTGCGCAGCTATCGTCCGGAGGAACTCTTCGACGAGAAGGGTGCGCTCATCGCTAAGCTACAAGAGCTTCCGCCTGCTGGAACAAGACGCATCAGCGCCAATCCTCATGCCAATGGGGGCGCCCTGAGAAAGCCGCTCATCCTGCCGGACTTCCGCCAATATGCGTTGAAGGTTGAAAAGCCCGGAACTACTGAAGCTTCGTCTACCGATACGCTTGCGCACTTCCTTCGCGATGTGATGCGGAAGAACATGACGAACTTTCGCGTATTCGGCCCTGATGAAACCGCCTCCAACAAATTGCAAGTGATCTACGAGGCCAGCGGCAAGACGTGGATGGCTGAAATGAAGCCGGAGGACGCGGACGGTGGCGATCTCTCGACCGATGGACGCGTGATGGAAATGCTAAGTGAGCATACGCTGGAGGGATGGTTCGAAGGGTATGTGCTCACCGGGCGTCACGGCTTCTTCTCAAGTTATGAAGCATTTGTTCATGTAATTGATTCGATGTTCAATCAGCATGCGAAGTGGTTGGAGAAGAGCAAGCTCGAGCTCCGATGGAGAGCGCCTATCTCGTCGATCAATCTGTTAATTACCTCTCTGGTCTGGAGGCAGGATCACAATGGATTCACGCACCAGGACCCGGGATTTCTTGATATCGTTACCAACAAAAGCGCCGAAGTTACCCGCATCTATCTTCCTCCGGACGCAAACTGCCTACTCAGCGTCGCCAACCATTGCTTGTGCAGTACAAACTATGTAAATGTGATCGTCGCGGACAAGGCTCTCCATCTGCAATATCTGAATATGGATGAGGCAGTAAACCACTGCACCAAGGGCATCGGCGTGTGGGATTTCGCCAGCAACGATGCTGGTGAAGATCCGGATGTAGTCATGGCATGCGCTGGGGATATTCCGACATCCGAAGCCCTGGCCGCTGTATCGATCCTGCAAGAACGCTGCCCTGAACTCAAGATTCGATTCGTCAATGTAGTCGATCTGTTTCGCCTGATGCCCGAGAAGGAGCATCCGCATGGTATGTCTGACCGTGAGTTCGATAGCCTCTTCACCAAAGATAAACCTGTGATCTTCAACTTCCACGCGTATGCTTCGTTGATTCATAAGCTAACGTATCGCCGCACAAACCATGACAACATTCATGTGCGTGGATACAAGGAGAAAGGTAATATCAATACTCCTTTGGAGCTTGCCATTCTCAATCAGGTAGACAGGTATAACCTCGCGATCGATGTAATTGATCGAGTTACTTCGTTGCAGTCCAAAGCGGCGCATACAAGAGAGTGGCTGCAAGACCAGATAATCGATTGCATAAACTACGCGCACGAAAACGGAATCGATTGTCAGGAAGCACGTGAGTGGAAGTGGCCAGGCTAGACGGTAGATCCGCAGCAGCATTGATCGCTTGATCTGGCGTCAGTTGGCTTGGTGGGGGTCGACCGGGGCGGTCTTGCAGCTACCGGTCCTTGTCCGGCCCTTGCCGAGCGTCCCAACTGCGCGGGAATTTTCTCGCTTGCACATCGGCGTAGTCGTGCTACTCTACGTTCATGACGGTGCGCAGGACACTACGACGTATTTCTATCAAGGTTCAGTTGCGCATGATTTTCATGGATGTTTGTTGCGGCCCACCGTCTTTCCAACAATAACCCCCTCTCGATGCGCCCACGTTTCGTGGAGTGCTGACCAATGCCAGTAGCCTGTTTCGGTGCGCTTCAGTTGCTTTCTTAGGACTTATGCGCAAGCGGGGGAGTGTATATGGAATCGTCTTTGCTATGGAATGAGATTTTGCCGGGAGGGGCCACCTGGTCGCATGTTCTCAAACGGGGCACATCACTCAGGATTACGGACGTCGAGGGAAACGCCAATGTTGCGGCCTACTTCCTTAACTTCGAAAACCCTTCCGAGCGTTTCAACCTGCCCGATACTCTGAAAGCGCAGCATACGGCACGCTTACGTGCGGGGCATGTTCTGTTCTCAGATATGGGCAGGGTACTTTGTTCGATTACCAAGGACACAGTAGGTTGGCATGATCCAATTGCGGGTATCTCAAACGCTGCTTTGATTGAGACAAAGTATGGAAAGACGACTTACCAGAAATTCCGGAACGACTGGTATCAAAACGCACGAGACGGGTTTCTGGTAGAGCTTGGAAAGTATGGCATGGGGCCACGCGACCTGCACGCCACGGTAAATTTTTTCAGCAAAGTTATCGTGGACGACGCTGGCAACATGCAATATGTTGGCAATAACTCGCCCAGGGGAAGCCATATCGAGTTGAGGGCGGAGATGAACGTTCTGGTTCTGCTGAATACTTCGCCGCATCCGCTCAATGATGACCCAACCTACGCTCCCAGGCCAGTGGAATTGAACATCAGCCGCGTTCCCGCGCCAATGCGTGACGATCAATGCCGAACTCTATGCCCTGAGAATACCCGTGGGTTTGTGTTGACCGAGTTATATTTTCTGTAGTCTCTGCGAGGAAGACGTGCACACAACAAATCTGAAGCCCAGCGCCCTTTTGCCAGAGGCTGCACTGCACAGCTTTATCGTGGAGGCAGGAGACCCGTTCGTCTTTGAAATCAAGAAAGATGAGATCGTGAGGATCGTCGATCTTGAAGGGAATCAGGCGGTCGATACCATCTTTTACAATGCTCGCGACTATGCAGACCGCTACAGCGCGCAGGATACAATCCGCGAACAGGCCAATATCTATCTCACCACCGGAACGCGGCTGATATCGACGAATGGGAAGACGTTGCTGACAATCGTAGCGGATACATGTGGTCGCCACGATACGCTGGGCGGTGCATGCGCGACCGAAAGTAATCAGGTGCGCTATGACATCAGCAAAGGCAACATGCACGCCTGCAGGAACAGCTTTCTCAAGGGCTTGCAATTGTGGAATCACGGGATGGACAAGCGGGATATCACGAGCAATATCAACTTTTTCATGAACGTGCCTGTAACTCCCGATGGTCAACTTACGTTTGAGGATGGCGTCTCGGACGCTGGTAAGTATGTTGAGCTTCGCGCGGATATGGATGTGCTCATGGTGATCAGCAACTGCCCGCAGCTGAATAATCCCTGCAACGGCTACAATCCGACGCCGATCCAGATTCTAGTCTGGGATAAGAATGTTCGATAAGATCCTGATCGCCAATCGAGGCGCTATAGCTTGCCGCATCCTGCGTACGCTCAAGAAAATGGGAATCGCCTCCGTCTGCGTATACTCAGAGGCCGATGCAGGTTCGCGTCATGTGCTGGACGCAGACGAGGCCTATTGCATTGGTCCGGCGCCAGCTTCACAGAGTTACCTTTCAATTGAATCCATCCTGAGAGTCGCCAAAGATACGGGATCGCAGGCGATTCATCCTGGGTATGGATTCCTGAGTGAGAGTATCGAGTTTGCGCGTGCTTGCGAACGGCAAGGGATAGTCTTCATCGGGCCCGGGATTGGGCAGATTGAGGCATATGCGCTTAAGCACACAGCGCGTAACATCGCGATGCGATGCGGAGTTCCTCTGTTGCCCGGCACAGGGCTACTGACTGACAAGCACGACGCCTTGCGCTCGGCGTTGGAGTTGACTTATCCGGTGATGTTGAAGAGTTCTGCAGGTGGTGGAGGCATCGGGATGCGCGTCTGCTCCACGCCAGAGCAGCTTGAAGAAGCGTACGAATCCGTGGTGCGGCTCAGTCAAAATAGCTTTGGCGATGGCAGTGTTTATTTGGAAAAATTCATCCCCAAGGCGAAGCACATAGAAGTGCAGATCTTCGGCGACGGAAGTGGAGAAATTCTGGTTCTCGGAGCACGTGATTGTTCTGCTCAGCGCCGTCATCAGAAAGTCATAGAAGAAACTCCAGTTCCAGGATTGGCAATTGAAACAGAGCAAAGGCTCTACTCGTCGGCGCGCCTGTTAGGTGAAGCGGTTAACTATCGGTCGGCTGGCACAGTTGAGTTTCTCTTCGATACAGATACAAAAGAATTTTATTTTCTCGAAGTTAACACGAGGCTCCAGGTAGAGCACGGTGTGACGGAACAAGTTACCGGTGTCGATCTGGTAGCGATGATGATTCAGGAGGCTGCTGGTGAACTGCCGCCTATCCAATCCTTTGTTACGGAACCGCAGGGTGCGTCGATAGAGGCCCGTGTCTATGCCGAAGATCCGGTGAGGGGTTTCATGCCCGCTCCCGGCAAACTCTCTGAAGTAATCTTTCCGGATCAGGAGTTAGCCAGGACTGAAACATGGGTTGAGGCGGGCAGTGAAATCACTCCTTACTATGATCCCATGATCGCAAAGATCATTGTTACTGGAAGCGATCGAGCAGACGCAGTCAATAAGATGGCGCTGGCTCTTGAGAGGACATCGATTCACGGCACCGAGACCAACCTTCGCTATCTTGGAGCAATCGTTGATTCTCAGACTTTCGCTGCCGGCGAAGTCACGACTAGTTTGCTAAGTACGTTCGCAGTGTCCAGAGCAGCCTTTGAGGTGCTAGAGAGCGGGACTCAAACCACGATTCAGGACTACCCTGGGCGACTGGGTTATTGGCACGTGGGTGTACCGCCGTCCGGCCCAATGGACTCGCTTGCACATAGGCTGGCGAATCGGCTTGTGGAAAATGCAGACGGTTCATCGGCCCTTGAGATGACGGGCATTGGCGCGAAGCTTCGTTTTGATTCGGACGCTTTGATTGCGATTACTGGCGCTAACATGGATGCTACTCTGGATGGCAATTCAGTTTCGCGATGGCAGTCTATTGAAGTTAGAGCTGGACAAGTTCTGCAGTTTTCAGCGATAAGCGGAGCTGGTTGCAGAACATATCTCGCAGTCAGAGGGGCGCTCGACGTTCCGTCCTTTCTCGGCAGTAGCAGCACGTTCATGTTGGGTGGCTTTGGGGGGCTAGCAGGCGGAGCGCTGCGTGCAGGAGACGTCGTTCACTTTCGCACTGCCGAAGTGTCGGGAAGCACGGTATCTCTGCCGGATGGCCTGATTCCGAACTATGAACACCATTGGGAAATAGCCGTATTGTATGGACCGCATGGCTCTCCTGAGTTTTTTACAGCCGCAGACATCGAGATGATCTTCAGTACAGATTGGCGCGTTCACTATCAATCCGATCGCACAGGAGTACGACTCGTCGGTCCCAAGCCTGAATGGGCGCGTAAGGATGGCGGAGAGGCGGGGTTACATCCATCGAATATCCACGACAACGCCTATGCGATTGGATCAATCGACTTTACAGGAGATATGCCGATCCTGCTTGGTCCCGATGGCCCAAGCCTTGGAGGGTTTGTCTGTCCAGCGGTAGTTATCGCGGCCGAGTTATGGAAACTGGGACAGTTGAAGGCTGGAGATACCGTTCGCTTCCGTCGAGTCAGCGAAGATCAAGCACGCCGCATGGAGTTAGAGTTGGAGTCCGTTATCGAGAGCCTTAGCGGGCGCCTTGGCGGCCATCCAGAAGAAGCCGTGGTTGAACCAGCCGTATTGCAAACATCTGTAACTCGCAAGCCTGTTACCACTTACCGTGTCGATGGTGACAAATATCTCCTCGTGGAGTACGGCGAGAAGGTGCTTGATCTGGCATTGCGTTTTCGAATACATCTGCTTGAACAGGGACTAAGCGCTCTTAGGTTGCCGGGAATCATTGATGTCACACCAGGCGTTCGTTCTTTGCAGATTCACTACGATAATCGGCGATTGCCTCGCGAAGCTCTACTGGAAGCACTGGACGCGGTCGACCGGGAATTGCCTGAAAATCCCGATATTACCGTGCCGTCACGGACTGTATTCATGCCGCTTTCGTGGAACGATCCAGCGACACAACTTGCGCAAGCGAAGTATATGCATTCGGTGCGGCCAGACGCGCCGTGGTGTCCGGATAACATCGAATTCATACGAAGGATCAATGGGCTGGAGTCAGTGGAGGACATTCATCGAATCGTCCATGCGGCCAGCTATCTCGTACTCGGATTAGGCGATGTGTATCTTGGTGCGCCAGTTGCTACACCTGTCGATCCGCGGCATCGGCTCGTTACCACGAAGTACAATCCAGCGCGCACGTGGACTCCTGAAAATGCTGTTGGTATCGGAGGTGCGTACATGTGCGTCTACGGGATGGAAGGGCCCGGAGGCTACCAGTTAGTCGGACGAACGGTTCAGGTTTGGAATACACACAAAGTTACTAAGACTTTTCCCAAGGGCAGGCCATGGGCGCTTCGATTCTTTGACCAGATTCGATTCTATCCAGTATCAAGTGAGGAGCTTCTTGATCTGCGCAGTAAGATCCTGCATGGCCGTTATGAATTGCAAACCGAGGAGGGGAGCTTCAATCTTCGTCAGTATCAGGATTTCCTTACTTCAATTGCGCAGGATGCAGAAGCATTTAGAACAAAGCAGCGGACGGCCTTTCGGGAAGAACGCGAACGTTGGAAAGCGGATGGCTTGCTGGAGGTGATCGCCCCACCCGAAAACGATGAGCCGGACGAGCATGATGGGCAGGTCGCGGAAGGCTGTGAAGTGGTAAGTTCTCCGATGACGGCGAGCGTCTTTCAAATAGCAGTCGAGGCCGGACAGCATGTGCATGCGGGCGAGAAGCTTATGGTACTCGACGCTATGAAGACTGAGATTGTGATTGCAACTCCATTTGCGGGGGTTGTAGAAGAAATTCGGTGTGTGCCTGGAAAGCTCGTTCATGCGGGACAAGTCTTAGTCATTATCAGAGTCAGATAGCCGGAGAGTTACAAAGTGGATATTACTTCGCTGCAGCAGGCGTATAAGGACAAGGCGACATCTCCGACGGAAGTAGTGAAGGAAATCTACGCCCAGATTCGACGTCAGGGCGAGAGGCCGGTGTGGATCACGCTGATCGACGAAGAAGAGAATCTTGCCCGCGCGCGCACGCTCGAATCGATCGAAGAATCCAAGTCTTTGCGTCTGTACGGTATACCGTTTGCAGTTAAGGATAACTTTGATGTTACCGGGCTTCGAACGACGGCAGCGTGTCCGGAGTTTTCGCATCAGGCTGATGCAACGGCTGAATCAGTGCAGCGATTACTCGACGCCGGCGCAATCCTGATTGGCAAAACAAATATGGACCAGTTTGCCACCGGGCTTGTTGGCACGCGCACGCCTTATGGAATTTGTTCGAGCGTATTTAGTTCGGAGCATATCTCAGGTGGATCAAGCTCCGGGTCGGCGGTCGCAGTCGCACAGGGATTAGTGAGTTTTTCGTTGGGTAGCGATACGGCGGGATCTGGAAGAGTTCCGGCAGCGTTCAATCAGCTTATAGGACTCAAGCCAACACGCGGGCTTGTTAGCGCGCATGGGCTTCTTCCCGCATGCCGATCTCTGGATTGTGTTTCGGTATTTGCGGAAACGTGTTCTGATGCATCGCGCGTTCTTGAAGTGCTTCGCGGGTTAGATAAAAAGGACTCTTATTCACGTGAAGCGAAGCCTGGAGAAGGTGCTACTCCCTGGGTCGTATCACGATTTAGATTCGGTGTGCCGAGTGAGCAGAGCCGCGAGTTTTTTGGCGACGATCAAGCGCGAGCCAGTTATGAAAAGGCGATTGCGGCTCTATCCAATCTGGGAGGAGAGCCGGTTCGCTTCGATTACGAGATATTCCGGTCTGCTGCAAGTCTGTTGTACAACGGCCCCTGGGTGGCTGAGCGGTTGGCGGCGGTAAAGGATTTTGCGGATAAGCATAACGATGCGTTTGATCCTACGGTGAGGCAAATCATCTCCGGAGCTTCTCGATTCAGCGCTGTCGACGCGTTCAACGCACAGTACGAACTAATGGATATTCGTCGCAAGGTCGACGGCATCCTGAATGAAGTTGATTGTCTCCTGTTACCGACCACACCGACGATCTACAAGATTGCCCAAGTGCAGGCTGCTCCAGTTGAACTAAACAGCAATCTTGGCTATTACACCAACTTTGTCAATCTTCTTGACATGGCTGCAGTCGCTATACCGGCGGGGCAGCGAGAGGACGGATTGCCCTTTGGTGTTTCGCTGATCGGCAAGGCATTTACTGACGAAGGTTTGCTCATAGTAGCAGATCAATTGCATAGAAAGTTGGCGACCGAGCTGGGAGGATCAAATAGAGCTCTGGCGGCGACGCCATCGCTGTCACTTAGCGGAGCGCCACATGGCTGTGTACTAATGGCAGTGGTGGGCGCTCATCTTACGGGTCAACCATTGAACTGGCAACTCACGACTCGCAAAGCGCGCCTGGTTCGGACTACGCGTACGCGCATGGATTATCGACTTTATGCTCTCCCTAACACCACGCCGCCAAAGCCGGGCCTTGTTTATTCGCCAGGATTTGTTGGGATGGGAATTGAATTAGAGATATGGGCGATGCCCGAGGATACTGTTGGCACCTTTCTAAACGGCATACCCGCTCCGCTGTCTTTGGGAACAGTCTTCCTTGAAGATGGGACAAGCGTGAAAGGTTTCTTATGTGAGCCAGCGGGGATCAATGGGGCACGTGAAATCACGGAGCTAGGCGGCTGGCGCGCCTATATGCAATCTATACAGTCGAGTTAGCCGAAAATCTGCATCAACCCATCAACGGCAGCGACTGAGTGTTCTCAAACGCCATCATCATCGTCCTCTTCGCCCGCTGAAGGAGATTCCGGTTTACCTGACTTCTCCTTCTTCTTGAACGTGCCATCCAGAACCTGTTCGAGTTGCATGCGAAACTCCGGATCGGCCGGATCGCTATCTATCTCGAAGCGCAAAACGGGTTGGCCTTGCCGATCAACCACGAACTTGGTGAAGTTCCAATGTATCTCCCCGCCGCCAGTTCCATCCTTGGGGTCTGTAAGAAAGCGCGCTAAAGGAATGCTATCTTTGCCGCGAAGGGAAGCTTTGGAAAAGATAGGGAAGTTGATATGTTCCGTCTCCTGGTAGTAATGCTGAATCGCTGAGTTATCTGAGAGTTCCTGTGCGCCGAAGTCAGCGGATGGGATTCCCACTAGAACGAGCCCCTTGTCCGCATAAGTCTTTTGTAGGTCTTCGAGAGCAGCGATCTGGTTTTTGTAAATGGACTTGCTGGCAAGGTTCACGATGAGAAGCACTTTCCCTTTATAGGTCGAAAGAGATATTTCCTTGCCATCGAGCGCAACCAAAGAATAGTCATAGACGGTTTTGTGCTTGGCAGGTGTATCGCTGGACGCAAGAGCGAGATGAATGGAAAATAGCAGGCCAAGCACGGTGAGCCGTCGGATAATCATGGGATCCTCTCAGCCATTCTTGCACCCGATGAACAAGAGTTCAAGGCGATTTGAGGACAGATGATCGAGCTGACAGAGGTATCAGATTTTTTTGTTTGTGCCATTAGACAGGGCGGCTCTTCGTAAGTAATTGATTGAAGTTTGCTCTCGTTAGCATCGACAGCCAGTCGCTGGGTCCGGCATCGCCATCTGTTGTACGTCCAATAAGAATGATTTATGCTCATGCACAGGCCGATCCATTTGAATACACGTTTTTACTGCAAATGTATGGCGCGGTGTCTCTATTATGGACTTTGAGCAGCTCAAGACATTTCAACTCGTAAGCCGACTGAAGAGCTTTTCTCGCGCCGCGGAGAAGCTGGGCGTGACGCAACCGGCCATTTCGGCGCAGATTCGTTCACTTGAAAACGAAGTAGGCGCCCGGCTGTTTGATCGCGAGGGCGGAAGAGTCACTTTTACTGCGGCTGGCAGACTATTTGAGCCTTTTGCTGAGCATTGCCTGCAATGCCACAGTCATATCCTTGCCGGCGTGAGTGAACTGTATCAGTCACCACGGGGAGAGATCTCGGTGAGCACCAGCGAGGCGACCAGCCTGTATGTGCTGCCGGCAGTATTTGGTCATTTCAAGAAGCTTTACAGCCGTGTGCATCTCAGCATCGTTCGTTCGGAACGGTCGCGGACGCTGGAGGCGGTATTCAGTCGCGAAGTAGATTTTGGAATTGTCTCGCTTCCGGTGAAAGACAGCCGATTACTGATTCACAGTATTCATAAGGATGAGGTTGTGCTCGTCACCCCGCCGACGCATCCGCTGGCAGAGAGAGACAGCGTGAAGCTGGATGAGATTCTACAATACCCGCTGCTGATGATGAAGCACGGCAGGCAGCGTGAAAAGATCAATCACTTCTTTCACAGTCGCGACGTACAGCCGCGCGTCGCAATGGAACTCGACTCCAGCGAATTATTGAAACGGTTGATTGGCGCGGGAATTGGCATGGGCTTTTTACCGCACACCAACGTGCGAACCGATGAATCTGCGGGGCTGTTGAAGACCATGAAAGTGGATGGCATGCGCGTTCAGCGTGAATTGGCGCTGATATTTCGAAAAGATAAGACGCTCACACGGGCAGCTCACGCCTTCCTGGAAGTTGCAACGAACGGAGCCAAGCCGGCGCCACCTACTGTGCGAACAAGAGGCCGGGTTGTGTAGTCTGCGACGGTTTGCGTTGCACAAAGCCGAGCCTTAGGGTAAAGCTCTTGTATGCGACCTCATTCATTGTTTACCTGCCCTGGGTTCTTCCAAATTCACCTGAATGGCTTGAGAATTGCGGCATTGGCTGGGTGTTGCGCCACGCTGCTGCCCTTGTGTGCTGCACAGGACAACGACGGATTTCCCAAAAAGACCGGCGTGCTTGAACCGGGTGTTCAGCATCCGATGACCGAACTGACGCCTGATGCTGAATTCCCCGTGAGTGGGCATCCGGACTGGCTCGGCGTTACAGACGACGCGGTCTGGGTGGCTAGTTCAAATGTGAATCACGTTGTTCGCCTTGACGCGAAGACCAACAAGCCAGACATCGTTGTAACGGTTCAGAAACCCTGTTCGGGCCTGGCGGTCAGTTTTGGAAGCCTGTGGATTCCGAGCTGCGGGTCGCACAATCTCGTCCGCGCGGACGAGAAGACAGGCGCGATTCAGGCCACGATTGAAGCGAGTCCGGCGGACTCCGAAGGAGGCATTGCGGCAGGTGCCGGGAGCGTCTGGTTGGTAACTTCGGCGAGCACCGAACTAGATCGGATCGACGCCGCGACCAATGCTGTTGTGGCGCGTATTTCTTTGCCCAAGGGATCGTTTAACCCTATTTTTGCTGGCGATTCGGTGTGGGTAGCGAGCAACGACGGCAATGCATTGGTGCGAGTTGACCCTGCGACCAACAAGGTTGTTGGCTCCACGCCTATCGGACCCAAGCCCAGGTTTCTTACGGTGGGTGGAGGTTCAGTATGGGTGCTGAATCAGGGTGACGGCACGGTCTCGCGAGTCGACGCAGCCACGGGAAAACTGCTGGCTACAATTCCTGCCGGGATTCCGGGATTGGGAGGCGAGATTGCGTTTGGCGGTGGATCAGTCTGGGCGACTGTCTTTGGATTTCCCATCACGCAGATCGATCCAGCCAAAAATAAAGTGATTCGACAGTGGACAGGGAAAGGCGGAGACAGCATTCGCTTTGCACACGGATCGGTCTGGCTGACGTTTCTTATGGGTGCTAAAGTGTGGAGACTAAAGGTGCCTTCAGCCTGATGCGGCCGGCATTTGCGTCCAGCGCAAATATGCCTTTCGCGATGTGTTTATAGGCGGCATAAATGAATTCGATGCGCCTACTTCTGCTCCCAGGCCTTGCGATACTTTACTTGTATGCATGGTGCGAATTTCGGGATGAGAGTTGGGGGCGCTGCGTCCTCCGCTAAGCGTTCGTTGGGACTGTACGTATCTAGAGCTTTTCCGCGGCGCGTTTTCGCCGCTTTCGCATTCATTTTGATTCTGGGAGTGGGGTCCGCGACTCCCCTCATGGCAGCCGCGCCAACCTTCACGGTTGGCTGGTCTGTATACGCCGGCTGGAATCCCTATTTCTACATGGCCAAGTCGGGAATCCTCAAGCGCTGGGCCGATAAATATGGTGTAGTGATCAAGGTGCAGCGGTTCGACTACGCGGCCTCTCTCGATGCGTTCGTTGGCAAGAATATCGATGCCTGCACGATGACCAACATGGAGGCGCTGGATATGCCGGCCGCAGCCGGTGTTGATTCGACCGCATTGATCGTTGGCGATTACTCGAACGGGAACGATGCAGTCCTGGCGCGTAACAACCTCACACTCGCGCAACTTCCCGGCAAGCGAATCATGCTGGTGCAGAAGACTGTTTCGGAGTATCTGCTTGAGCGCGCGCTGGATGTGAATGGCCTGGCTGCGCAGATTCCGCAATTGCGCCTCATGAACACCAGCGACTCTGACCTGGTAGGTGCGTTTCTTGGCAACAAAGGCAATCAGGTTGCGGTCACCTGGAAGCCCCTGGTTTCACAGATCCTTGCACAAGGTGGCGACGTGAAGCCGCTCTTCGACTCGTCGAAGATTCCCGGAGAGATTCTCGACCTGCTGGTAGTGCGTACTGAAGTGCTTCAACGTGCCGATGGATCGGGCGCGCGCTTTGCCAAGGCAATCACCGGTGCATGGTATGAAACGGTCGCGCAGTTGGCGGGCGGCGCCGGAGCCGAACAGGCCATCACCGGCAGTGCAGCCGCTTCCGGTGACAGCGTCGCTTCATACAAGGAGCAGCTGCGGACAACGTATCTGTTCTCGACTCCGAAGTCCGCCGTGCAGTACTCCGACGGCGCGGCGATTAAGCAA
>Ga0206896_1041_pt1 | contig 29776 bp, 27 predicted proteins | sample Alteio_BWOrgHeat_52_FD_152969 | JGI IMG/M metagenome (GOLD analysis project Ga0206896, IMG submission 152969) | Enriched cells from forest soil in Barre Woods Harvard Forest LTER site, Petersham, Massachusetts, United States -... | ecosystem: Environmental > Terrestrial > Soil > Temperate forest >... | reverse complement strand
CCATGAAATTGATGGCCTCTGGGGTGACGAATTCGGCGGCGAGGGTGAGGTCGCCTTCGTTTTCGCGGTCTTCGTCGTCGACGACGACGACCATGCGTCCGGCGCGAATCTCGTCGAGGGCGGTGGGAACGTCAATGAAATGCGCGTTGAGAGTGCGATTGGACATGGCTTGCTCTTGCGATGTTGACACAACTCATTGTCTCGCATGGGTGCGGAAAGAACAAAGCCCAGCGCGGAATGCGGCGTTCGAAGACTGACACGGTTATAAATCATCTCTCTACCATGACGTCATTTCGAAATCGCCGCTATCGAGCAATAGTGCGGAAGAGATGGCTGGGTTCGATCCGCAGACCCCGGTCAACGCAATGGCGGCGCATTCGTCCTCGCCCGGTATGCCTCGCAGCCATCCATGCTCCATCCAGATGTCGTAAGCGCCTGCACGCTTCCTGCCGCGAAACATGATCATATGCCGATTGAGGGCGCTGATTTGTAGTGGGATATGTGGCAACTGAAAGTCAGGATCACGCTTTTTGAATGCAGCTTCTGCCTCGTGTACGAGATCGCCGGGGATTTCTGCCAGAACATCCGGTCCCAGGGGCACACTTAAGATTGCTCCCACCGCGAAGACAAGCTGACCTTTACGGTGTAAGGAAAGACCTAACCCGGCACAGGGGGTTCGCGACAGATAAAACGTATCGCCGGCTTTGAAATTGCGGATCAGATCGCTGGCCACGTAGAACGAAGCGGCGGAGACTGTCGCATTCTCTCTGCCGGAAGATGAGAGCGTCAGACGGCTTCTGGAGACTGCAGGTCGTGTGACGCCTGGGTTCGGCGTCGGACCACCGTCAGAAATCACAAGACACGGCGACAGGCCCGTGAGGCGAGAGCTTCCCGGCGATGCGCGGAGCAAGCTTGTATCTCCACAAGACTGAATCGGCCACGGAGTCGAGTTATCCTCCTGGAAGGTTTCTGGAACTACTGCGCAATAACGAAAGGTACCTGCAGGGTGCATGACCACGGCATTTTTGCCCTCCCGCCTCAGACGATACACCTTGACTGAAATGGACGAATGCTGAGGCTAAATATATGGGCGAAAGCCGCCATCGTTGTTGTAGCTTGTCTGTATCCATGCAGCAGCCTGATTATCTGCGCCATATTCGCGTGTGCCTTGCCATCGTCATCTGTGGGCTGGTTTTGAGCGGCGTTACTGCCTTTCCTCTTGAAACAGAAATTGCGTGGCTGCTCTCGCTGCTGCATACTTCGTGGCTTCAGCCGACTGCACAGTACACCCATTTGCTTCCGTGGATTGAACGGGTGCACCAGGGACTTTCGGACACCTACGCTCGCTATCCCTTTGTTGCCTACGGCACGGACTGGCTTGCTTTTGGGCATCTGGTGATCGCCGTAGCTTTCGTGGGTCCGTACGTCGATCCGGTACGCAACAAGTGGGTTGTCACGTTTGGCCTGATCGCGTGCGCAGGGGTGCTGCCGCTCGCGCTGATTGCCGGGCCTATTCGGGGTATTCCGATCGGGTGGAGGCTGATCGATTGCAGCTTTGGTGTCCTGGGCGCTATTCCGCTGGTGATTTGCAGGCGGGCGATTTCTGCTCTCGAAGGTCCCGGGGCATAACTTCCGCTCTTTGAAATTTTTTACCCGGCTCGAAAACATTTGTCCTGGCTGATTTCCGAATGAGAGGCGGATAGTCTATGTAGTTGAAATAAATCTGCAAAATATGGCCTGCCCAGGTTAGCCGAGGAGGATGCTCGACATGCTTCGCAGCATGGTTACTCTTGCCTTTCTGCTTTCGAGTCTTACCATCCGGACGGCAGAGGATAAGCAGACTTCTTACCCGTCCTTTGACTATGAAACGGCTCGCGCGCATGAAATCAAGCCGCATCGGCGCACCATTCCGCATGAGGGGGTGAATGAGGGAGACAGCCAACTGCATTTGACGCTAACGGTTTCTGCAACCGGGGATGTGGTAGATGCGAAGGCGGAGGGTGAAGCCAACGCGTTGAGAATCTGGCCGGACCTTGAGGGTGAGGTGCGGGGATGGAAGTTCACTCCGTTTGAGAAGGACGGGAAGGCGGTTACTGCGGAGGTCGAGGAGTATATCGACCTTGTTCCGCCGGAACGGCTCCCGAAGAGGCACGTGGCTGCGCCGCCGATTCGATCTGACTCCAAAATAAAGATCACGCTGGCAAGAAGCGGGTGCTTTGGATCGTGCCCGTCTTACAAAGCCACAGTCGCCACTAACGGCATCGTCTTTGAAGGTGGCGGCAATGTGGTTGCCCGGGGAAAGCATTCGGATACTGTAGAGGCGGGCAAAGTCCGTGAGTTGGCGCAACGATTTGTAGAGGCGGACTTTTATTCGATGGATGCGGAGTACCGGGCTTCGGTGACGGATTGCCCGACTTATGTGCTCTCGATTGACATCGACGGTAAATCGAAGGAGGTCGAGGATTATGTCGGTTCGTGGGTGGGCATGCCTGCTGTGATTTCCGAGTTGGAGGACGAAATCGACGCGCTGGCGCAGACGAATCGATGGATCGAGGGGAAGGATGGGCTGGTCGAGGCGCTGCTGGCGGAGAAGTTCGACTTCAAGACATTTGAAGCCCAGGTCATGCTGAAGGAGATTGCGAGACGCGGCGAGACAGCAACGCTGGAGGACCTGCTGGAGGCAGGGGTGCCGTTGAAGCCGATTCCTGCGCCTAAACAGAAGGAAGCCTACATGGGCGTTCTCGTTGAGCAGATGGGATGGCTCACTGCCGCGAGGGATCATCCCGATGCTTTGCAGGCGCTGATCGACGCAGGGGCAAGCAAGAGCGATCAGAGAGACAAGGATCTGGCGCTTGTCGGGGCTGCCCGATCGGGCCAGGTTGACGCTGCGCGGGCGTTGATGGACTATGGCGCCAATCCGAATGCCGATCTTGGAAAAGAGATTGTTACAGAACAGGGGGCGGGCCTCACTATCGGCATGCAGGGTGCAGGGAGTGTGCTGATCTACGCTGCCGAATCTGGCAATCCTGAGATGGTGCGGGAAATTCTGCGCTATCACCCGAAGCTGGAGGCTCGGGACCATGAGGGCAAGACGGCTGTCTTCTCGGCTGCCGAAATCTTCGATAGCAGGTCAGGAGAGGCTCGGGCGGAGTGTTTGCGCCTGCTCGTGCAGGCCGGCGCAGACGTGAACGCGCGCGACAACGACGGCGATGCTGCGCTGCACAAGGCTTACGCCACCGAGGTCGTGAAGGAGCTTCTGAATCTCGGTGCGGATGTGAATGCGCGGAACAAGGACGGGGAAACACCGATCTTTACGACATACGATGACGCTGCGATTCCGTTGTTCGTTGCCCATGGCGCTGATCTGTCTATTCGCAACAAGAAGGGGCAGACGGTGATGGAGGCAGCAAAGGCAAAGAGCTCAGACTGGCAGAAGGGGCTTCAGAAGGCTATTGCAACGCTGAATCTGCGATAGCCGCTTGCCTGCGCTTGCAGTTTAACTGAGACTCTTTTAGTCTTTAAAGGCGGACCTAATTAGTCGCATATTGGGAATTATCCGACAGGCAAAGAAGCGGTTGGGATTGAGAACCGTGCCTGACCCCTAGCCCACACAGGTTTTCATGTCTAAATCACATGCGGTTTTGAAGTTTCTTCGCAAGGTGCATCTTTACCTTGGTGTGTTTACTGCGCCTGCTCTGCTGTTTTTTGCGTTTACCGGAGCACTGCAGACCTTTAGTCTTCACGAGACGACGCAGGGCACCAGCTATAAGCCGCCTGCATGGATCGCGGAGCTGGGGCAATTGCACAAGAAGCAGACTACGGTGCTTCCGGTACGCAAGCCGAGGCCGGAAGCGGCGGGACCTGATCGGGCTCCTGGACCTGATCGAGTACCCGGACCTGATCGGACGGCAGTGGCTGCTGCTGCTGCGGCTGTTGGGCCTGCGCCGGCGGCACCGTCTTCGCCTCGTCTGAAGAGTCATTTGCCGATGAAGATTTTCTTCTTGGTGGTTTCGGTGGGGCTTTTTCTCTCCACACTGACCGGCATCTATATGGCTTACAAGTACAGCAGAAGCAAGCTGCTCATCAGTGGGCTGCTGCTTGCGGGAGCTGGTTTGCCGTTGCTTCTGCTTCCCTTCTAAGGAGTGGCATCTGTTTGAAAGCAAAGCAAAAGGCGCTGATCCTGGTGGATCAACGCCTTTCTCGTTCAGGATGAACTTTTGGAATTCAGGCTACAGCGTGGACTCGATTTCAAATCCCCAGGCTTCGAGTAGCGCTTCCGGAATGTATTTCGAGTTCCGGTTGCGGCGAGCCCACTCGCGCAGGCGGGTGGAGCGGATGTATTGATCCGGGGTCAGTTTGAACTCTTTGACAATCTGTTCAAATGAAGTGACAGTGGGCACAACCGGCCCGATGGGCTCTGGTTTGCCCCAATTTGGATTACCACGACGTTTTGCCATCGATTTTTCCCTCTGAGAAAGGTGATTCGAAAAATTGCCAGTTTGCATTCTTAACTGTCCCCGGGGAAAGATGCTCACGGGAGCGAGCGTCAAAGGGCAGCCATGTCGGACAGCGATGCTTGCTGGAAAGCTACGAGTATCTTATTTTAGGGATTTTTTCTTCAAAAATCAATAGTAAACTTGCTGGTCGATGCGCGTTTCCTCTTCCGTCGTTCTCAACCTTAATCGCGTGATAAATTACAGATTCTGTACGCTTTATGTGCCGGATCCGGTGGTGATCGCCGGCGTGGATGGGAAACAGTCCCTCCTGAATTTGCGTATTTGAACGGAAGCCTGTGCGATTACTGCCTCTATATTCCTTAGTAAATACGCCTCCGGGAAGAATTCATCGTAATTTGGTCTGTTTTTCTCTCGGATTTTTCGGGCTTCCCACGGTGGCTGAGGCGGCGGAACTGAAGGTCAGCCGGGCTGCGCTGGAGCGCACGCTGAAGCAACAGCTTTTCAGTGGGTCGGACGGAGATATGAGTATGAAGTAGGACTTCGGAGCCTGAGATAGCAATCGCTCAGGTCTTTGAAACGTTAGTGTCGAGAACAAATGTCTCCGCTTTGATAGAGATTCGAAGGATGCCTATTGCAGGTGCCGCTGGAGGCTTGTCCGGATTTTGATCATCAAGACTGAAGTCAGCAATGATTAACCCCATGCATTCCTCATTGCCTTGACTGTCAGTCGGAATCGTCCAATCCTTGAATTGGCTCTTAACAGAGTCGGCCAGAAGTACTTTACCAAATATTGTTTCCGCGCTCGTGACCTTCCCGTTTGGTAAGAATGTAATGCGTGTGACTACTGTACCGGTCATCCGCGCGGCACGTGCAATCGGCGGATACACCAATTTATCCGTGGCCGTTTGGCCGGTGATTGAACACCAACGGGTTTCCGCATGGCATAAGGACGCCAGGCAAGCGATTGCCAGCATGATGAAGAGCGCTCTTTTCACGATGCGTCCAAGCAGGGCCAATTGTATTCAAAAAACTCCGATGATGGATTAGTGGATGAGTTTTATCCGTCCGGAGCTTGAGCCCTATTTTACGGACCCGCTTCAGGAGCGTGTCCGTCTGTGTAAGAGGGTAGACTGCTTTATGGAATGTGCCGGTATTCCCTCCCTCGAACCATGATGATACTCATACTGCTCACCCTGTGTTCCGGCCGGTGAGATAAGATTTTCGGGGTCTGGACGAGAGATCCTTAGGAAGGCACTACAGGGACTAGATCACGATGCGGATTTCATACTCAGCTTTCATATTCACGATCCTCAGTACGCCATTGTTCGCATTGATCGGAAATGCACAGCAGCCTGCCAGCGGTACTCCAACGACTTCGACCCAGTCTGCACCTCAGCCGACATCTGCTACAAACGCGGTCACCGGATTGCTGAAGCCCTCGCTTGATGCATTGCAGCAAACAATCGGCGCGGTGAAGGTGGACAAATGGAAGGGCGGTTCCGTGCGCGCTGAGGCGGGTTCGAACATCAGTTCGATACAGCGGGACCTGCAGGTTACGCTGCCGGCTCTGCTGAAGGAGGCGGATTCGGCTCCTGAGACGATGAGCAAGGTGTTGCCGGTTTTGCGCAATGTCGATGCTCTGTATGACGTGGTTTTGCGAGTGGTGGACGGGGCGCGGGTGGCGGCCTCTACGGAGCAGGTGAGTCAGTTGCAGGATTCATTGGCGGGCCTGGATAAGGGGCGTCGCGCGCTGAACGATCGCCTGCAGGATATGGCCGCGGCACAGGAAAAGCAGGTGAATGATCTGCAGGTGAAGCTGAAAGCGCAGGTGGCTCCGGTGTGTCCCGCTGTGCCTGTTCCGGTCTGTCCGGCCGCGCCAGTGCCGGCGAAGAAGAAGCCGGTAAAGAAGAAGCCGGCTCCTACGACTCCTTCTACTACGCAGCCAAGCAGTTCGCAGCCTAGCACATCGACTAAGCCCAACCCATAGGACGGCGGCTGCGGTGGGTTGCAGCCGCGCTGGGTTGTGCGTCAGATGGAAGCGTTGAGGACGCGGTTGAGGCGTTGCACGAATGTGGCGGGGTCCTTGAGAGGAACGCCTTCCATGAGGAGAGCCTGATCGAAGAGCAGCCATGCTGCATCGTCGACGATACCGTCCTCGGTGGAGCGGGCGAGGAGTTTCCTGACGATCTCGTGGTCTGGATTGATCTCGAGTGTGGGCAACGGGGTGGGGATATCTCTCTGGCCCATTGCGCGGAGCATCTGCTGCATCTGCAGCGAGGGCTCCTCTTCATCGGAGACGATGCAGGAGGGGCTGTCGGCGAGGCGCACTGAGGCTCGCACGTCTTTGACGCGATCGCCGAGCGTTGTTTTCAGCTTGTCGAGCAGCGGCTTGAGCGACTCGGCTTTTTCTTCTTTGCCGGGTTCGGTTTCTTCTTTGAGGTCTTCGCCGGTGGACGCTTTGTTGACTGACTTGAGATCGATTTCGCCGTATTTGTCGACGCCTGAGAAGACGATCTCGTCGATGTCGTCGTCGAGGATGAGAACTTCGATGTCTTTCTTCTTGTAGATCTCGAGCAGAGGTGAGGTACGGAGGAGAGATTCGGCACCGCCGGTGATGTAGTAGATACTCTTCTGGCCTTCGTTCATGCGAGTCATGACTTCGGCAAGGCTGGTGAGGCCCTCGACCTTTGTCGATTTGAATCGGACGAGATCGAGCAGCATTTCCCGGTTGGCGTAGTCGCCGTAGAGACCTTCTTTGAGCGGACGGTTGTATTCGGCGACAAACTTCAGATATTCGTCGGGCTTATTGGCCGCGATGCTCTTCAGCTCAGTGAGAATCTTCTTCACGCTTGCGGTGCGGATGCTGGTGAGGACACGATTCTGCTGGAGGATTTCGCGGCTGACGTTGAGCGGAAGATCTTCGCTGTCGATAATGCCGCGGACGAAGCGCAGGTATTGAGGCAGGAGTTCCTTGGCGTCGTCCATGATGAAGACACGCTTGACGTAGAGCTTAACGCCAACGCGATAGTCGGCCTGGTAGAGGTCGAGCGGAGCTTTGGACGGGATGTAGAAGAGGGTGGTGTATTCGAGACTGCCCTCGGCTTTGGTATGGAACCAGAAGAGCGGGTCCTGCGAGTCGCCCGTGATGGACTTGTAGAGCTCTTTGTAATCTTCGTCAGTGAGTTCGCTTTTAGAACGGCGCCATAGCGCGCTGGCGGCGTTGACCTGCTCGGTCGTGCGAATCTTGTTGGACTTCTTTTCTTCGGCGTTCCACTCGCTCTTGTCGTACGTGAGAAAGATGGGGAAGGCGATGTGGTTGGAGTATTTCTTTACGATCTCCTGGACACGCCAGCTATTGGCGTACTGCTTCCCTTCTTCGTTAAAGTGCAGCAGGATGGTGGTGCCCGCGACTTCGCGTGAGGCCAGCTCTATATCGAAGCCTGTCTGACCGTCGCTGGTCCAGCGCCAAGCGACTTCTTCGCCGGCCTTGCGAGAGACGACTTCAATCTTGTCGGCGACCATGAAGGCGCTGTAGAAGCCGACGCCGAACTGCCCGATCAGGTTGGAATCCTTTTTGGCATCGCCTGAGAGCTGGGAGAGGAAGTTTTTCGTTCCCGACCGGGCGATCGTGCCGAGGTGCGAGATGAGATCCTCTTCGTTCATGCCGATGCCGGTGTCGGAGATGGTGAGGGTCTTGGCGTCCTCGTCAAGTTCGAGATCGATGCGGGGATCGAACGGGACGGTCTTGTAGGCGTCGTCGGTCAGCGTGAGGTGACGGAGCTTGTCGAGGGCGTCGGATGAGTTGGAGATAAGTTCGCGGAGGAATATCTCTGGATGGGAGTAGAGAGAGTGGACGATGAGTTGGAGCAGTTGATTGACTTCGGTCTGAAATTCACGTTTCGACATAGCTTTTATTATGAACAAAAGCCGCGCTGAAAACGAGGGCCAGAACGAGCAAAAGGGCGGAGCCTCTTGCGAGACTTCGCCCTTTCACTATCCGATTTTTCGAAGATCCGGTTCGGTCACCGGATCACAACTTCTGCGTATCTCGATCGCTCGTTCCGTACGGGCTAGGCCCGCGCTTCCCTTGCGCTCTCCTTACGTTTCGGTTGTAAGAGCTTTTCATTGGCTGTTCATGAGTTTCGTCGCCGATTCTCTTGAAGGCCTTTGGTCTACTCTCCCCTCCTGAAGACGTCTCTTCCGTTGAGATAAGTAAACACCTGTTCACAATTCTGCGCACATCATTTTTTGCGGTTTTTATGTGCAAAAAATGCGTAAATTGTGGAAAAATAACGCGTTGCACAAGTGTTGATGCAGTTGCGAATTTTACGGACGCTTGGAGTGATTGCAGACGGCTTCACGGGTGTTCAAAAGGCTCCGGAACGGATCAGCGCGGCGACGGCTTCTATGTCGGGGGCCGGGATTCGGTCCTCGTTCAGATGGGGACTCATGGAGGGGCTACGCAAGTTCTCTGAAATATCTAAACGAGAGGATCAGTTTGCCGTTTTGCGCGCGATAATCTTTGATTCGACAGAATCTGGACTTCCACCCCAGTCATATACATATCCACCATTAACAACGGTTCCTTCATAACCATTCCCGAAAATAAAGACAAAAGCATTCGGCCCGAAGCTTGCGTGGGCTAAAGCTGTGGCCGAAGAAATGGTATAGAAGGCACGCTGAAACCCATTTGCCCGTTCGTAGTTCGGAGCAAAAAGCACTTGCCCGCGTTCGTCTGTCCTTTCGGTTACTTCGTGAGACTCACCCTCGGCGGAATAATTTTTATATGAGAGGCGCGCGTTCACACCCGGGAGTGGTTTTCCATCCTCGGTCACAACCGAAATGCTCCAGCGAGGCGACGCCAAATAACGATGCGGCCAGAGTCCCCAAACCATGAGGACGCAGGCCACCGTTACGGCGACTTTCCACCTGATGTCCTTTTTCATCATTGCATTCACGAGTTACGACTTTACCTCATCTCGGTTATTTCCAAAACACGCGTGCGGATCAGGCGAGCAATGGCTTCTATGTCGGGCGCGGGGATGCGGTCTTCGTCCAGATGGGGGACGACGGTGCGGATTTTGGTGTGGGCTTCGGCTACGGTTTTGCTGGGCTTGAGCGGCAGGCGGTAGTCGAGTCCCTGGGCTGCGCACATCATCTCGATGGCCAGGATGTGTTCGAGATTGTCGGTGATCTGACGGAGCTTGAGCGCGCCGGTCATGCCCATGGAGACGTGGTCCTCTTTGCCGCCTGAGGTGGGTACGGAGTCAGTGCTGGATGGGTGGGCGAGGACCTTGCATTCGTTGAGCAGGGCAGCGGCTGTTACGTGGGCGATCATGTATCCGCTGGAGAGGCCGGCGTCGGCGCAGAGGAAGGCTGGGAGGCCTTCGTTGATGTCGGGGTTAATGAGGCGGTCGATGCGGCGTTCGCTGATGCTGGCGAGGTCGGTGAGGGCGATGGCTGCGTAGTCAAAGGCGTAGCTCAGGGGCGCACCGTGGAAGTTACCGCCGGAGAGGACCTGGGCCTCGGTTCCCTGCTCTGATTGAAAGATGAGCGGGTTGTCGGTCGCAGAGCCGGACTCTGTCTCGAGGATCTGGGCGACGTGGTCAAGGACGCCACGGACTGCACCGTGGACCTGGGGCATGCAGCGGAGGCAGTAGGCGTCCTGCACGCGGGGGTCGTTGGCGATATGCGATTGGCGGATTTCGCTGTCGGCGAGGATGGCGCTGAGGTTGGCTGCGGAGGCTATCTGGCCGGGATGAGGGCGAGCCTGATGGATGCGCGGGTCGAAGGCGACAGGGGTGCCCATGAGAGCTTCGAGGGACATGGCTCCGGCAAGGTCGGCGATGTGGGTGAGGCGCCGAGCGTGGTTGATGGTGAGTGCGCCAACTGCGGTCATTGCCTGAGTGCCGTTGAGGAGGGCGAGGCCTTCTTTAGCTGCGAGTTGAAGTGGCGACAGGCCAGCGGCGGCGAGCGCTTCTGGGCCGGGCTGGCGTTGGCCTTGGTATACAGCTTCGCCTTCGCCGATGACCACCAGGGCGAGGTGGGCTAGCGGCGCGAGGTCGCCGCTGGCGCCTACCGATCCTTTGGCGGGGATGATTGGATGGACGCCGTTGTTGAGCATGGCTATGAGCAGCTGGACAAGCTCGGGACGAACGCCGCTGTGGCCTTTGGCGAGGACGTTGGCGCGGAGGAGGAGCATAGCGCGGGATTCGGAATCGGAGAGTGGGTCGCCGAGGCCGCACGCGTGGCTGCGAACGAGATTGGTCTGGAGTTGGGCGAGACGGTCGGCGGGAATGCTCACGTCGGCGAGCTTGCCGAAGCCGGTGTTGACTCCGTATACAGTCTGGCCGGTTTCGAGGATCTGCTCGATAACCTGACGGCTCCCGGCCACGCCGGTCAAGGCCTCTGCGGTGATGACGACTGGGCGTTGATGCGCGGATACGGATTCGATTTCGGCGAGGGTCAGCGGACGGCCGTCGATCCGGATGGGCGCGGCGATGGAAGAGGAGTGCATGGTTTTGATGGTAGGCGGATGGCGGGCTTCGGTACAGGCGGGATGCTCGGTGAAAGTTGGCTATGGAAAAGAAATCCACTATGCTGGATTGCTATGGTGATGGATTCAACGGCATTGATGGACTCGTTCGGGCGAAGCCTGCTGGCGGAGTTGCAGGATAACGCACGGCTGTCGATCGCAGAACTGGCGCGGCGGGTCGGGCTCTCGGCAACTGCCACGGCGGAGCGCATGAAGCAGATGGAAGAGGTGGGCATCGTTCGCAGCTACACCGTTGAGATAGACCGCGAGGCGCTGGGGCTGGAGGTGCTGGCCTTCATCCGGCTGACCTGCGATGGGCAGCACTACTATCGCCTGATGGAGTTCGTGCAGACGCTCGAAGAGGTACGCGAGTGCCATCATCTGACGGGCGGGGATGCGTTTCTGCTCAAGGTGACGACGACTTCGATGAGTGGGCTGGAGGCGCTGATCGAGGCGCTGCTGCCTTATGGGAATCCGGTGACTAGCGTGGTGTTGTCGACGCCGATCGAGCGGCGGAAGTATGCGGTTACGGGGAAGCTGACGAGCGTGGCGAAGAAGAAGGCGGGTTGGGCTGCGCGGCGATAGGAGCCTTACGTCTTACGAATTCTTCGCGAACTATTCTCATGCTACGGCGCGATTAGGCGCGCCTTATGAAGCGAAGAGCTGTGAGTGCCGGAGAAACCGCGGCGACTTTGGTGTCGATGAAGCCCTGGCTGCGCAGAGTGTTGCGGACGGCGGATTCTGGCAGTGACGATTTCGGGCCTTTGGGGTAGATGATCCAGACGGGCGTAGAGGCGTGGGCAGTGATGCGAGCGAGTGCGCGGTCGAGTTCGGCTTCAGTGTGCAGACAGGCGATGATCTGTTCCGGATTTTTGGCGGAGGCCTTGCCGGTGTCTGCAACGGATTCAGCCAGGGCGGACTGGAGTTCTTCTGATTCGGGTTCGCCGATGAGGAGAATTTTCGCACTGGGGGTGAGGCCGAGTTTTTTGGCGAGCGTCGGTGGTGGGATGGCCATCTTTTTCGCCCAGCTCTGAGCGAGGTCCGCGCCGAGGGCGAGGGTTACTTCGTCTTTTCCTGCGCGGAATTTCAGCTGGTCGCCGTGGACTTCAACTTTGACGAGGGATGCAATCGACACTGTACGGCGCAGGGGGCCACGCTTGAGTTCGCGAACGATCAGTTCGCTGGTTTCGAGCAGGACTTTGCACTGGCCGGATTCGGTTCCCCACTGGCATTCGCAGGTGGCTTCTCTTCCCATCAGGCTTTGCGCCTCGCTTTGTGAGTTACCGGCCGGCTCCTTTGCTGGAGCTGCCTGATCCCGCTTGCCGTGTCTCGGGGAGTCTCCAGGCGAACAAGACTCCGCCAGCGCTGGTGAGGATATATTGCTGGCCGTCGAGTTCGTAGGTGATTGGCGAGCTGCCTATGCCTCCACCGGCGCCCGCATGCCATAGAGTCTTGCCATTGCTGGTGTCGAGCGCGAGGAAGTTGCCTTGAGCATCGCCGGTGAAGGTGAGGCCGGAGTCCGTGGTCATGACACCCGCGCCCGAGCCCCATGGGCCTAGTTCGTGGGACCAGCGAAGTTTGCCAGTCTGATAATCGATGGCCTCAAGCACTCCTTTGCCCCATAGGCCATAGTCGCCGCCAGCCCAACCGTAGGTGCCGTCAGCAGGCTTGGAAAAGTAAATGCTCCAGCTTGGATGCGCGTCTACGAGGAAGGTGCCGGTCTTGGGATCGAAGCTGGGGGCGCGATAGTTAGTGAGGCCTCCCTCGTCGGGCGCGATCAGGACGCCGTCGCGGGATGGCTCTTTCTCAACGGCAGGAACAGGCTGGCCCTTGTCGTCGATGTGGCTGGCCCAGTTCACTGGCCCGTATGGGACGGTCAGCAGATTTTTGCCGTTGGTGCGGTCGAGAACGAAGAAATATCCGTTGCGTGAGGCCTGCAACAGCATCTTGCGCTGCTGGCCACGGAAGGGTCCGTCTACGAGCACTGGAGTCTCGACGGCATCCCAGTCGTGGGTGTCGTGTGGCGATGGCTGAAATCCCCAGACAAGCTCGCCGGTATCGGGATTGAGGGCGACGATGCTGCAGGTGTACCGGTTGTCTCCGGGGCGGTTGGAGCCGGTCAGTACGGGGGTGGGATTGCCGGTTCCCCAATAGATGAGGTTGAGATCGGGGTCGTAGGTGCCGGCCATCCAGGTGGTGCCGCCGGTGGAATGATCGGGAGCGCCCTCGGGAGGTGTTACCCACCAGGTCCACTGGGTCTTACCGGTATCCGGATCGACGGAGCGGAGGAACATGCGGATGTTATCGAGATCGCCGCCGACGCCGACGATGACGTGGTTCTTGACGATCAATGGCGCTTCGGTGGACCAGTAGCCCTTGTTGTTATCGGCGAGCTCGACGATCCAGCGTAGTTTGCCTGTCTTTGCGTCGAGGCAGACGAGGTGAGCGTCCGGGGCGGTGAAGTATAGCGAGTCCTTGTAGAGAGCTACACCGCGCTGGCCGATGTGTTCACCTTTGTTGGGCGGGTAGGTGTAGTGCCAGAGCTCATGGCCGGAACGGGCGTCGACTGCCCAGACGTGGTCGGGGATGGTGAAGTAGAGGATTCCGTTGACCAGGATGGGAGAGGACTTGATGGTGGCGGTGTGCTCGGTCTGGAAGGCCCAGGCGAGCGTGAGGCTGCTCACGTTTTGCGGAGTGATCTGCTTGAGGCTGCTGTGGCGGCGACCGGAGTAGTCTCCGTGATAGCTCGGCCAGCTGTCGGCGGGCGGCTTGAGGAGCATCGATGCGTCTACGTCTTGCGCGGAGAGCGTGCGCGTGAGGGCGACCAATGCTATCGCGCTCGCGAGGAAGGCGGCGCGCCGAAGATTCATTTGAGAGCGGAGACTTCTGAGAGAAAACATCGGAATAAATTTATCAAATGACACTTGGCACGTGCTTGCGCCTGGGGAAAGAGCGGCGGAATTGAATAGATTGGCACGGAACTGGACAACAAGCTGGAGTCGAAATTGGTTTCATTTGCGTTCGGTGAACCGGTGGGACTGCCGTCACTTGACTTCGTGATTGACGTGGTGCATCGTTTGTCACTACGTCTACAGGCGGGGGCACGCATGAGCATTGTCAATTGTCCGGAATGTTCGGGCACTGTCGAAGATACGGCGATCACCTGCGTTCATTGCGGGGCCGCGCTGATTATCGCGAGCGCCGATTCGACGGCTCTCCCGCCGTTTTTTGCTGTGTCAATTTTGAAGCTTGCGGTGATGTCGTTTTTTACTCTCGGGCTTTACGAGCTCTAGTGGTTTTATCGGAACTGGCAAAGAATACGGGTGTGCAAGCGGCGTGATATCAAGCCGTCGCTTCGAGCACTTTTTGGGCTCTTCTTTTGCTATGCCTGTTTCAAGGAAATACGGGACAGTGGCTTGCAGAGAGGAATCAGCCCGGCGCCGCCGATCGGTGTTCTTACAGCGGGATGGATTCTGCTGAATCTGACGTGGAAACTGCCTCCGCCATTCTCGCTTGTTTCTTTGCTGAGCTGGGTTTTCCTGCTGCCGGTTCAGTCGTACGCGAACCGCATCAACCTGGAAGCTGTCCCGGCGCACGATGTCAATTCGAGATTCACGATCTGGAATTGGATTTGGATTGTTGTGGGAGGCATATTCCTTTTGCTGGCAATGATTGGGCTTTTCATGCCCGCCGAATGAAGGAAGATGCGGGAGTTCTCGCTAGGCGGCGGGCACGATGAGCAGCGTATCGATGGTTGGAGGGGGCACGATCTCGGGCAGGGCTCCGTGGGCGTAGCGGCCTTCGGCTACATCGATCAGCACGCGATTGGAGGTATCTTCGGTGCGCGTTGAGTTGATGTGCAGCTTGCGGACGGCCTGCATGACGGTGGTGGAGAGCAGAAACTTATTCTCGATCTTGAGTGCTGCCCGATAAACCAGATTCGATCGCATTGGTTCCTTCATTTTGGGTTGTGGAGAGTTTGGAACGGGAGCCGGGTTGAGAGGGCTCTGCGGGACTCGGAATGTCTTGCGAAAGAGGAAGGTTCGGTTCGGCTCAATCTGGGAGGGAAACAGCTGCTCTCTATTCAGTATACGCCTACTTGGGCGATCTAGTGATGCCGAGTGTTTGCAGGTGCCGCGCATGAAGAAGGCTCACCATCTCAAAGGAGAGATGTCGGGAACAGACGCCTGCTTGCTTCTCATCTTCAGACGGATCTTCGGAATACTAATTTTCCGATACCATAGCCGATTGCTGCCAGTACCGCAGCTGAAAGGATAACCGTCGATGCAACAAACACCCAAAGGAGAGGAGTGAGAGGCGTTGCTGGACGTCCGGGGCCTATGAGGTTGGAAACAAACCATCCCAAAGTTGCATCTGCGAACCCGATGAAAGCGCCCGCCAGGATTGCTGCCACTAAGTTGCGCTTTGCGTTGAGTCTAGAAGCGAAGAAGCCAACCGCAGCGTAGATGAACAACGAACCAGCTGTGAAGTTACCGTAAGGAAGACTGAATTGTTTGCTAATCATCGCAGCTACAGCGTCATAGATGATCACAAGGGATGCGCCTTGTACCAAGAGCCTAGTGGTCGGGGTCATTGTAGGAAGGATAATACACGCCGTTCAGTGGCCTGAAGGCCACAGCTCCGTCCGCTTCTCCACCCTTTCGCGGTTTGACTGGTGTTGATGCTGCGGGTGTATGATTCGGCGGCGTGAGGGTGGGTGCGGATGGTATGCGTCTGCCTTCGGAGGAGTGTGACTTTATGGCGACATTGACTTCTTTGCAGCCTGGGATTCTGGGCGGCGGTCGGCACGGGTTTCGTAGCCGGTATGGCAACTACATTGGGGGCGAGTGGGTTACTCCGCTCTCTGGGCAGTACTTTGAGAATATTACGCCGGTGACGGGTAAGGCGTTCTGCGAGATTCCGCGCTCGAATGCGCAGGATGTGGAGCGGGCGCTGGATGCGGCTCATGCGGCGAAGGATGCGTGGGGTAAGACTTCAGCGACTGAGCGGGCAAATATTCTGAACGCGATTGCGCAGCGCATGGAAGACAACCTGGCCATGCTGGCCGAGGCTGAGACGTGGGATAACGGCAAGCCGATTCGCGAGACGATGGCTGCCGATCTGCCGCTGGCGATTGACCACTTCCGCTATTTTGCGGGGGCGATTCGCGCGCAGGAGGGCGGGATTTCGCAGCTGGATAATGACACGGTGGCATATCACTTCCACGAGCCTCTGGGCGTGGTGGGGCAGATCATTCCGTGGAATTTTCCGATCCTGATGGCGACGTGGAAGCTGGCTCCGGCGCTGGCCGCGGGTAACTGCGTGGTACTGAAGCCGGCGGAGCAGACTCCTGCAAGCATATTGGTATGGGCAGAGCTGGTGGCCGACCTGCTGCCTGCGGGCGTGCTGAACATCGTTAACGGTTTTGGGCTGGAGGCTGGGAAGCCGCTGGCTTCCAGTTCGCGTGTCGCAAAGGTTGCGTTTACGGGTGAGACGACTACTGGCCGACTTATCATGCAGTATGCGAGCCAGAACCTTATTCCTGTAACTCTGGAGTTAGGCGGTAAGTCGCCGAATATCTTCTTTGAAGACGTGCTGCGCGAGGATGACGACTTCTTTGACAAGGCGCTGGAAGGCTTTGCGATGTTTGCGCTGAACCAGGGTGAGGTTTGTACGTGTCCGAGCCGCGCGCTGGTGCAGGAGAGTATCTACGACCGATTTATGGAGCGGGCGATCAAGCGGGTTGAGGCGATCACGCAGGGCAATCCGCTGGACAGTTCGACGATGATTGGGGCGCAGGCTTCGAGCGAGCAGTTGGAGAAGATTCTGAGTTATCTCGACATCGGCAAGCAGGAAGGCGCAAAGGTGCTGACGGGCGGTGAGCGGAACAAGCTCGATGGCGATCTCGAAGGCGGGTACTATGTGAAGCCTACTATCTTTGAGGGACATAACAAGATGAGGATCTTCCAGGAGGAGATCTTTGGGCCTGTTGTTTCCGTTACTACTTTCAAGAACGAGGCGCAGGCGCTCGAGATTGCGAACGACACGCTGTATGGGCTAGGTGCCGGTGTCTGGAGCCGCGATGCGAATACTTGCTATCGGATGGGGCGCGGCATTCAGGCGGGGCGTGTTTGGACGAATTGCTATCACGCTTATCCGGCGCATGCGGCGTTTGGCGGATATAAGCAGTCAGGCATTGGGCGCGAGAATCACAAGATGATGCTCGATCATTATCAGCAGACTAAGAATATGCTGGTGAGTTATTCGCCTAAGAAGCTTGGGTTCTTTTAGGTTGGCGAGTTGGCGCGCTACGCGCGTTAGCTGGTTGGCGAGTTAGCGGATTGTTTGAGTTCGCTGGCTTTGGTTACAGGGCCCCACATTCGCGTTTGCGGGTGTGGGGCTTTCATTTTGTACGGAAGTATTGGGAGAAACTCTAGCTGAATCGGGTGACTTTGTGGCCGCGGTGCTGGAGGGTGAATGCGGTGAGGTCGAGGCGGGGTTTGGAGGCGAGGAGGTCAGCGGCGATTTCTCCGTAGGCGGGGGCGTACTTGAAGCCGTGGCCGGAGCAGCAGCTGAAGATGAGCATATTTTCGTGGTCGGGATGGCGGTCGATGATGAAGTTATGGTCCGGGGTAAGAGTGTAGATGCAGGACTTCATTTCCTGGGGCTTGGAGTCGATGCCTTTGAAGTAGTTGCGGATGCAGGCGGAAAGCTTGGTGGCATCTTCGGCACGGGGAATTGTTGGCGACAGATCGGGATCGATGATCTGGTGAAGATGCTTGTCGTGTCCGATCTTGATGCGGCCATCGGGAGTGGGCATGCCGTACCAGCCTCCGTTGGCGTCGAAGACAAAGATCGGGGAGTTGTTGATCCATGGATGCGTATGATTCGTGTGACGCATGTGATGCGCGGCCGCGTTCTCGCTGGCGGTGGGATGGAACCAGGCCAGGACGCGGCGTTCGATGGACAACGATACCTTCAGCTCGGGCAGGAGTTTTGGAAGCCAGCTTCCGGCGGCGACGATGAGGGCGTCGGCGGTGAGTGTTTCGTGAGTCGTCTGTACGCTGACATTTGTTGAGGATGGTTCGATTGCGAGAACGGTCGCGTGAAAGAGCAGTCTAGCCCCGGATGCGCGCGCCTGCTGATGAAGGAAGGTGCGTGTGGCGTCAGGCCTGACGACTCCGCTGGCTGGTTGATAGACGACTCGCCAGTTGGAGGGCAGATTGAAGTGGGGATGCTCGTTGTTGAATGCTGAGCCTGAGAAGAGCTGGAAGGGCTGGTGATATTCGCGGCAAAGCTTTTCTGCGGCTGCGACCATGTGGCTGTCTTCAGGGCCTGCGTCGATTCCGCCGCATTCGAGGTAGAGATTATCTCCAGAAGCCTTGTTCCACGCACGCCAGCCGTGCTGGCTGATGTTTGCCATCTCGACGTAGACGTTGCCCTCGTGGGGGACGCGGCGATAGATGCGGGTGTCTCCGTGAGAAGAGCCGCGGTCATTGAGTGGACCGAATTGCTCAATGGCGGTGACGTGGTGTCCGCGGGTGGCGAGGGCTGCGGCGATGCTGCTGCCGGCGATTCCGAGGCCGAGAACGATGACGCTCTGCTTCGCTGCCATAGGTGATTATCTCAGGTTGGCGTGCTACGCTTTCAAGTCTGATGGAAGCGGGAGGTGAGAGGGTTATGGATCACGTGATGGCAGATGCGACGCCGACGGGGCTGGGGCCCCTTGAGAGCGTTCCGATTCAGGTGCTGGCTACGGATGCCGCTGTGGAGTTGATTCGAAAATTGCGCGCTCAGCATGGGGAGTTGATGTTTCATCAGTCGGGCGGATGCTGCGATGGCAGCTCGCCGATGTGTTACCCGAGAAACGAGTTTCTTACCGGTGATTCGGATGTGCAACTCGGATCGGTCGATGGGGTGCCGTTTTATATGAGCAAGAGCCAGTTTGAGTATTGGAAGCATACGCAGCTGATTCTGGATGTTGTGCCAGGGCGGGGTGGGATGTTTTCGCTGGAGAATTCAGAGGGCGTACGGTTTTTGATACGCTCGCGAATTTTTACGGATGAGGAGATTCATCGGCTGCGGGCTGCTGGACGAATCTGAGGCTGGGCGACGGGGGAATTCGAAGGGAAGAGGTCGAGTGAGCAGGATGGTGAAGATTTTCGTGGCGGGATTGGCAGCGATTGGCGTGACGTGTTCCGCAAGCTTCGCTGTGGCGCAGGAGAATGTGGCGGCACCGCAGTCGGCGATCAAAGTTGACCCTGCCGGCATGGCACGTTTGGGCACGGTGGATGAGCGCTTTCAGTCCTACAACATCGAGATGGTGGAGGTAACGGGGGGACGGTTCTGGAAACCGTATGCGAGCCAGGATAAAGCGAAGCCAGACGCGCCGAAAACGGAAGGCGGGAATCAGCCGGCGGGGATGGATCCGGGGTTGTATGAATACCGTGCGCCGATCGATCTGTCGAATGCGCGATTGCGAAAGCTTGCCGCGGCACTGGGCCCTGCGTATTTGCGGGTGAGCGGAACTTGGGCCAACACGACATACTTTGATCCTGCGGGCGAGGGAGCGAAGGAAGCTCCGCCGGAAGGTTTCAAAGGCGTGTTGACCGGCAAGGAGTGGAAAGGCGTAGTGGACTTTGCCGGTACGGCTGGCGCGGAGATCGTCACTTCATTTGCCACCAGTGCTGGAACGCGGGATGCGGCTGGGGTGTGGACGCCGAAGGAAGCGGAGAAGCTGTTGAGCTTTACCAAATCCGCAGGTGGACATATCGTTGCGGCGGAGTTCATGAACGAGCCTACGTTTGCGGAGATCGGCGGAGCTCCGAAGGGATATGACGCTGCGGCATTTGCGCGGGACATCGCGGTGTTTCGTGCGTTCGCTGCGAAAGATGCGCCAGGAATGCTGGTGGTGGGACCCGGAGGCGTTGGGGAGGGTTCGCAGCTGGTTCCGGCGCAGATGCATCTGTTGGCGACGACGGAACTGATGAAAGCAACTGGGGCCGTGTTTGATGTGTTCTCGTATCACTCGTATGGAGGGGTCTCGAGCCGATGCGGGGGCATGGGATCGACAGGAACTACATCACTCGGAGCTGCGCTGACCACTGAGTGGCTGGGGCGCGGAGACCAGATCGAGCAGTTCTACAGCGCGATCCGCGATCACTACGAACCGGGGAAACCGATCTGGAATACGGAGACCGGTCAGACTGCCTGCGGAGGTGATCGCTGGGCGTCAACGTTTGCAGACAGTTTCAGATATCTGGATCAGTTGGGCGACCTTGCGAAACGCGGTGTTCAGGTACAGATGCACAACACGCTGGCGGCCAGCGACTATGGCCTGCTGGATGAGAAGACTTATACTCCGCGGCCCAACTATTGGGCAGCGCTGCTGTGGCGCAGGTTGATGGGGACGACGGTCCTGAATGCGGGTTCATCGCCGTTACCTACTTTGCGACTTTACGCGCATTGCCTGCGCAACCATCAAGGCGGCGTTGCGCTGCTGGCAATCAACCTCGACCGCGTTGGTTCGCAGTCGCTCGATCTGCCTGTCGAAGCTGAAAGCTACACGCTGACGGCGAAGGATCTGACCGACGGCAAGGTGTTGCTGAATGGGCGGGAGTTAGCGCTTGGTGACAGCGATGCACTGCCTGCTCTAACTGGAGTTGCGAAGAAGTCGGGCGGGATTTCTCTGCCTCCTGAGAGCATCACGTTTCTGGCTTTTTCGGGAGCGAACAACGCGAGCTGTCGTTAAGAAGTTGACGCTCAATCCAATAGACACATACTTTCGAGTACACTGGTTCGGGCTTTGGGTGGGGCTTCGTCAGGCCCTGAAAGTTACGCTTCCAGATTCGTCACCGGAGAGATCTCCTTTGCGCAGATATCGTTTGTTTCGTACTGATTCTTGCTCTCGTCTTTTTTGTGCTGCCCTGATCGTATCCGTGGCTGCGGGCTTTGCGCCTGAGGCGCGGGGGCAGGCTGGCGTGGACCTTACACCGGCTACGCGATTGCAGTGGAAGGCGCAGTGGATCAGCCATCCTACGGCACCGCTGAAGGAGCCGATCACGCTGCACTTCAAGAAGACGATCGAGGTGACGGGTACGCCTGTGCATTACTTGGTGCATGTCAGCGCGGACAACAGGTTTGTCCTTTATCTCAACGGCCAGCGGGTGGGGGATGGTCCGGCGCGCGGGGATCTGACGCATTGGCGGTACGAGACGTTTGATCTGGCTCCGATGCTGAAGCCGGGTGCGAATACGCTGGCGGCGACGGTGTGGAACTTTGCTACTTATGCTCCCGTGGCGCAGTTTACGGATCGCACGGCCTTTCTTGTCGAGGGAGATACGGTGGCTGAGGCGGCTGTGAATACCAACACTAGCTGGATGGTGGAGGAGGAGCCGGGGCAGGTTCTTCTTCCGCGCAGAATGAATGGCTTGTGGGTGTACTTTGCGTCGGGTCCGGGCGAAACGTTAAAGGCCGAGGACTATGACTGGAAGTGGGCCTCAGCAGGAATACAGGAAGGACTGAGCGGGTCGCGGTGGGTGCATGCCAGCCGTGCGCTGCGCGAAGATATCAATCCCAATGCGGGGATTGCTGCGTCGCGGGGAGTTACAGCCGATGTGCCGTGGGCGCTGGTGCCGGATGAGTTACCGCACATGGCTTACGACAAGGAAGATGCCGGGCATGTGGTACGCACGGACCTGGCTGAGGGAAAGAGCTTTCCTGCCGGGCCATTGACGGTCGCGGCGCATACGCATGGGCATCTGATGCTTGATCGTACGGAGCTGACGACGGCTTATCCGAAGCTGATGTTTTCGGGTGGCAAGGGAGCGCATATCACGCTGGTGTATGCCGAGGCGTTGTATGACAAGGAGATGCACAAGGGCAATCGCAATGAGGTTGGCGATCGTGTAGCAGTGGGCATTACGGATGAGATTTTTCCCGATGGCGGGGATGGGCGATTTTTTGAGACGTTATGGTGGCGAACGTGGCGTTATCTCGATATAGAGGTACAGACGGACAATGAGCCTCTGAAGCTGGAGGGGCTAGAGGCGCACTTTACGGCTTATCCGTTCAAGCCCACTGCGGAGTTTCATTCGAGTGATCCGGAGTTAGACAAGATATGGGCGATAGGCTGGCATACGGTGCAGCTAGATGCGCATGAGAGTTACATGGACACTCCGTATTATGAGCAGTTGCAATATTCGGGAGATACGCGGCTGCAGGAGATGGTTACCTATGCAATGACGGGGGACGACCGGTTGCCTCGACAGGCGATACGGGCGCTGAATGACTCGCGGATTCCGGCAGGGATTACGATGAGCCGGTATCCTTCGGCGCTGCCGCAGCTTATTCCACCGTTCAGCTTGTTATGGATTGGAATGCTGCATGACAACTACATGTACCGGCCAGACAGGGCGTTCACGAAGGAAATACTACCCGGAACGCGGACGGTGCTTAGCTGGTTCGGAAGTTATCAACATGACGATGGCGTGCTGAGCAAATTGCCGTGGTGGAGCTTTGTTGATTGGATAGAAACGGAGACGACGCGCGACTTTCCTTCTTACGATAAGAACAATGAAAGCTGCCTGACGACGATGCAGTATATCGGCGCGCTGGAAGAGGCGATCGATCTCGAAAGGGCTGTGGGTTCACCGGAGTATGTTTCGGTGTACGGCGCGAGGCTTGATCGAGCAAAGAAGGGTGTGGTGGCGCAGTGCTGGGATGCGCCGAAGGGGCTGTTTGCCGATAACGCTGCGAAGGATATGTACAGCGAACACGCGAACATGCTGGCGGTGCTCTACGACGTAGTTCCGAAGAAGGACCAGCAGGCGGTGATGCGCAAGGTCGTTGCGCGACGCGTGGACGGAAGCGATGGCACGAAGCCCGTAGGCAACCCTCCGCTGATTGGGGCCAGCTTCTATTTCCGCTATTATCTGGCTCGTGCGCTGGACCATGCGGACATGGCTGATGAGTATCTTAAGACGCTTGGAGATTGGCATGGGTTTCTAAAGATGGGCTTCACGACCTGGCCTGAGCAACCGGGAGATACGCGGTCTGATTCGCATGCGTGGACGGCACATCCTACTTATGATTTGCTGACACTGGTGGCGGGGATTGCGCCGGGAAGTCCAGGGTTTGCCACGGTACGGATTGCTCCGCATCTGGGGGATCTGACACATCTCGAAGCGGCATATCCGCATCAGAACGGGTTGATACGGGTGAAATATTCGGTGACTGGCGGCAGCTCTCATGCGGATATCGAGTTACCTGCAGGACTTACCGGTGAGTTTGTCTGGAAGGGTAAGACTTCTGCGCTGAAGAGTGGGAAGACGGCGCTGGATTTGAAGTGAATGATTCATTGCATCCATAAGGGCTCGGCTAATCGGCAAGATAACGAACCTACCAAAGGGGAACAAGAGTGAAGAAATTTCTAGTGGCTGTAGTGGCAGTCATATGTCTGATGACGGGTTTGACGATTGGGAATGCGCAGGACAAGGCTGCCCCAGCCAATGGGGTCAACGGCAAGTGGCACTTCGTGCTGGACACTCCTGGCGGCGACCGTGAGATGGATGCCGTATTCACCGTTGACGCAGATGGTAACGTGACTGGCACTTTCGGTAAAGCCAACGCGACCGGTACTTACAAAGATGGGCACCTGGAAATGAATTTTGATATTACATCGGAAGAGTCCGGTGAGACGGGGCCGCTGAAGCTGGATGGCAAGATGGATAGCTCCGGCACTCTCGCGGGGACGTGGGCGTTTTCTTCTTATGACGGCACGTTCAAGGCGGCTCATTCCAAGCCATAGGTTAGTTGGGCCTTACTCTTCAAACCCGCTCGGATCTTATGCACTTGCGCATGAGATCCGAGCGGGTTGTTTATTTGCCAATGACGAGTATCTGAAAAGAATTTGGGATCATGGGTGCGCGAGGTCCGCGCATCCAGGCTGGTGCGCCCGGCGGCGGTTGCGGAGCGTTGGCCGGTGGCGTTGTGGGCACTGGTCCGTATTCAGCAGTGATGGTGAAAATCTGATTGGTCTTCGTATCCAGCGTCAGGACCTTCGCGCGGGCAGGCGTCGCGACCGTTTGCTCAACTGTGAAATTTGTCGGCGAATTTTCCTGCACTACGGTGAGCGTGCCATCACCCTGCGAGCTGAAGGCCTCCATGGTCGCCGGATTGAAGGTGGCCCCATCTGATCCGTTGCCTATGGGGAGATCGGTAATGATGTGCCCATCAGTAGCGGAGAGAATGATCATGTTCTTGTTATCGCGGCAGGTGGCGAAGAGAATGTTATTTTTTGCGTCGAGCGCAAGACCGGCGCATCCGCCACCTTTGCTTGAGACGTCGTACTTGCCGGTCATCTTCATTGTATTCGCGTCGATGACGGCGATGGCGGCCTTATCTTCAATATCGACATAGATCTTGCCGTGGCCGTCGGTGACAGCCTGTTCGGGTGCACCGCCGATGTTGATAGTGCTGAGGATCGAACCATCCTTATCGTCGAGAACTGTGATATTTGGCTCGGAATGGCTGAGGATGTAGAAGTGGTGATTGTAAGCGTCGTTCAGGTAACCGTCGGGATTTCCCTGTACATCAATCTTCTTCAGGATTGCGAAGGTCTTCGCATCGAACATCGTGACTGGCTTCGAGGTTGCGAAACCGTGCCCGGTTGCGGTGTCGACGGCTCCGCCGTGCGCGCTTACGCCTGGGATATCGCCTACCTGCGCCAGCGTGTCGAGGTTATAGACGCCGATGTGTCCGGCAGGGCCAGACCGGGCAACATACAGGTTGCGACCGTCTGGGTCGGCGGTAACGTAGTCGAATCCGCCATCGCCTCCGACAAGTTGAATCTTGACGACCTTATACGGGCCGCTCTCCTGAGCGAAGGCCAGGCCGGCAAAAGGAAGAATAACTGTGAGTGCGGCAACGATAAACGGGTTGCGTGACATGATGGTGTCTCCAGTGTATGTGTTCGTGGGGCGTGCGGCAGCCCGGATTGTCGGGCTAGTGGATCGGTTTCTGTTTCTTTTCCTGATTGAGCATACGACTGCAACCTTAAGGCTGGCTGAATGCCAACTTGACGCTAATAGAAGCCTCGATGAAAACATCGTCAGATTATTTATTAGCGTTTTGGCCTTTCGATTTTAATCAATCTTTCATTGAAACGCTTGGATACTTAACGTCACTTATATTCATCGCGATAACTCTTGTTCTCTACTATAGAGCCGGGTTACGATGATCGCCCCGTTCCGAATGTTATTCGCGCCTGCATGTGAGGAAGAATGTGTTGGGGAGCGGACCCGGAATTCAACCCTTAAGGAGATTGATATGGCAAATATGGCACGCATTCCTATCACCAACATCTATATGGGTGGTGACTATACCGGCCGCATCCTCGTAGGTGCAGATCAGACGCCGATGAATGTGATTCTGGATACAGGCAGCAGCGCTCTCGCACTTGATGGCACAAAATACACACCGAATATCACGGGAGGCGACAAAACCACGCAACTGGCGCAGACCGATGCCTACGGCGACGGAAGCACCTGGACGGGTGCGGTGATTGAAACAACAGTCGCTGTTGGTGCAGGCGCTAACACGGTTACGCTTAGCGGCGCGAACGCTGCGATCGCTTACACTGCGTCGGCTAACATGTTTGGGCAGACGGATGGGATTCTGGGTCTGGCATATGCGCCGCTCGACGATGCCTTCACGATGCCCGAAGATACATGGAGCCAAAAATATACCGATGTCGAGGTGCGGACGGGTAAGCAGGGTGATATCCAGCCGTATCTTACCCAGCTTGCCGCTGAGAATGTAACTTCGGACATCATCTCGTTTGTCACCAATCGCTCCTTTGTTCATATGGGCGGAGGGGATGCAAACGATCCTCTGAATCAGGGTGTGATGGTTGTGGGGGGTGGTGTCGAGTGCACTGATCTCTATACGGGCAGCTTCCAGAACGTCAAAGTGCTTTCGGACGCCTGGTACTGCACGAATCTGAAGTCGATCACTGTCGGCACAACGAGTCCCATTATTGCTCGTATCAATGGGCCGAAGGGTATGCCCTCAAACTCGATTGTCGACAGCGGAACTAATAGTCTGAGTCTGGGTTCTCAGTTACTGAAGGCTCTCTTGTCGAAGTTTAGCGCGTCTCAAAAGGCGCTGTTGTCGAAAGCGGTGATGGATGGCCAACTAGTTGATGCGTCGACTCTCAATCTGGCCGATTGGCCTACGCTAACCTTTGTTCTCCAGGGTGACACTGCGGATGTTTCTCTCGAGGTAGCACCGTCGGACTACTGGCAGGTGAACACGCAGAATGTCGGCGCGGCTGCAGCGGCTATCACGAAGGGCGAACCGGGGCTGGCTATTCTCGGTCTGCCGCTGATGAACCCGTATTTCACCGTCTTTGACGGTGAGGCGGATGGCGGCAAGGGAGTTATCCGATTTGCCACCAAGGCGAGTTAGATGCTGGTGGCTAAAAAAGTTGGTTGCTATCGATTGTCGAACTGAACGGACGATCCGGATAAAAACACAAAGCCTCAGAGCTTGCGCTCTGAGGCTTTGTGTTTCGGTGGAAGAATGCTTAAAGCAGATCCTTCGCTTTGCTCAGGATGACAGCCAGCGAGAGAAGAGGAAGAAGTAGGCGTAGTTGCGTTGTCTGTGACCTTCGTCTTCAAATCTTGGCCTTTCTGATGTTCGTCGCGACCGACAGGTATCTTGACAAAGTATGATGTTAGACATAGTCTAACGAAGTTCATGGATGCTGAAGCGATCAAACGGTGTCTAGAGGATGGCGGTTTAAGGTACACCCCGCAGCGTTACTGCGTGATGGCATTCTTAATGGAGCACGCCGGGCATCCCACGGCAGCGGAGATCTTCGAGGCGGTGAATCGCCTGGATCCACGCTGTTCAAGGGCCACAACCTATAACAATTTGCGCGACCTGGTGCAGGCGGGGCTGGTGCGGGAAGTGGCCGTCGAGGGCCGAGCTGCGCGATTCGATGCGAAAGGGGTGCGGCATCACCACTTCATCTGCGACCGCTGCGGCAATGTTGAGGACATGGATTGGTATGACGTGCCCAAGCCTGCTTCAGCCTCTCTCGGCAAACGGATTCTTCGCGAATATGAGCTCATTGTGAGGGGACTCTGCACGCAGTGCGCTTCACAGCCGATTAACCGTGACGTGCGCGGGAGCGTGGGCGCCTAAGGAATAGCGCACGTCAGTAACTACGCGCTGGCGGAGATTTAGCTCAGCGACAAACTGGAACAGCACTCTCTGAAACGGCAATCAAGCTACCTGTAGTTCAGGCAATGGATTCGAAACGCATATGGATTCTCAGACAACAACTCACCACGGCAGCGGGGCGCCTGTGCCCGGCAACAAAGGAGTAGAACTTGTCAGACCTATCTATTGAAGGCAAATGCCCGGTAATGCACGGTGCTGAGACCCAATCGCCCATGCATGGCGCTGTCACCCATACGGCGGAGAAAATCAAGAGGAATTTTCAATGGTGGCCACACCAGCTGGACCTGGCCATCCTGCATCAGAACTCCGCTCTGTCCAATCCGATGGACAAAGATTTCAACTACGCTGAAGAGTTCAAGAGTCTAGATCTGGATGCAGTGGTCAAGGACCTCCATGCCCTGATGACGGATTCGCAGGAGTGGTGGCCTGCTGACTACGGTCATTACGGACCATTCTTCATCCGCATGGCGTGGCACAGCGCAGGTACCTACCGCATCAGCGATGGCCGCGGCGGGGCCGGCATGGGCACACAGCGTTTTGCGCCTCTGAATAGCTGGCCGGATAATGTGAGTCTCGATAAGGCGCGCCGGTTACTCTGGCCCATCAAGCAGAAGTATGGCAAGAAGATCTCATGGGCCGATCTCATGATTCTGGCGGGTAACGTCGCGTTGGATTCGATGGGACTGAAGTCGTTCGGATTCGGCGGCGGGCGTGAGGATGTCTGGGTGCCGCAGGAGGATATCTTCTGGGGCCCCGAGGGCAAGTGGCTGGGGAACGAGCGCTATCAGGGCGACCGAGAGCTCGACAATCCTCTCGGCGCGGTGCAGATGGGCTTGATTTACGTGAATCCGGAGGGACCTGACGGAAAGCCGGACCCAATCGCTGCGGCGCGGGATATCCGCGAGACCTTTGCCCGTATGGCGATGAATGACGAGGAGACCTTCGCGCTCATTGCCGGCGGACATACCTTTGGCAAGGCCCACGGCGCTGCCGATCCGAACAAATACGTTGGCGCTGAACCGGAGGGCGCGGCAATCGAAGAGCAGGGATTTGGCTGGAAGAACTCGTTTGGCAATGGCAACGGCGCCTCCACGATCTCCAGCGGTCTTGAAGGCGCGTGGACTACCGAACCTGCCAAATGGGATAACAACTACCTGCAAAACCTGCTTGGTTATGAGTGGGAACTTACCAAGAGCCCTGCGGGCGCGTACCAGTGGACGCCAAAGGACGGAGCCGGAGCGGGCACCGTCCCGGATGCTCACGATGCTTCCAAGCGGCATGCGCCGATCATGTTCACGACAGACCTGGCTCTGCGGCTGGACCCAATCTACGCGCCGATAGCAAAACGGTTCCTTGATAATCCCGATCAGTTCGCGGATGCCTTCTCGAAAGCGTGGTACAAGCTGACACACCGCGACATGGGGCCAATCTCTCGCTACCTCGGTCCGCTGGTTCCCGCGGAGCCGCAGATCTGGCAGGACCCTGTTCCTGCGGTGGATCATGACTTGATCGGCGATCAGGAGATTGCTGCGCTTAAGGCTAAGATTCTTACATCCGGTCTGTCGATTTCCCAGCTGGTTTCGACGGCCTGGGCTTCGGCCGCGTCCTTCCGTGGCTCAGACAAGCGCGGCGGCGCGAACGGTGGACGCATTCGCCTTGCACCGCAAAAAGACTGGGAAGTGAACCAGCCACTGGTGCTCGCGAAGGTTCTCGGCACGCTGGAGGGAATCCAGAAGGATTTCAACGGTGGTTCTGACGGCAAGAAGGTTTCGCTCGCTGACCTGGTTGTTCTGGGCGGCTGCGCGGCTGTCGAAGAGGCTGCGAAGAAGGCCGGGCACAACGTGACGGTTCCCTTCTCACCTGGTCGCACCGATGCTTCGCAGGAGCAGACCGATGTGCACTCATTCGCCGTGTTGGAGCAGACCGCAGACGGGTTCCGCAACTACCTCCGGATCGGACACACACTACCAGCGGAAGAGTTGCTGGTGGATCGGGCCCAGTTGTTGAGGCTGACTGCGCCTGAGATGACGGTTCTCGTCGGCGGGCTGCGCGTTCTGAATGCCAACTACAGGCAATCCAAGAACGGCGTATTCACCGACAAGCCTGAGACGCTGACGAATGATTTCTTCGTCAACCTGCTCGACATGGGCACGAAGTGGGAGGCATCGTCTACTTCGGAAGGTGTGTTTGAGGGGCTTGATCGTGCGACGGGCGAAGTCAAGTGGACCGGCACTCGGGTCGACCTTATCTTTGGTTCAAACTCCCAGCTTCGGGCAATCGCGGAAGTCTACGCATGTGGCGACTCGAAGGAGACGTTTGTGAAGGACTTTGTGGGTGCGTGGAACAAGGTGATGAACCTCGATCGCTACGACCTCGCGTGAATTCGTGGTTGGATTGAGGTTCGTCGCTTCTCTCGGCTCGCGCTGGCTTTTGGCTGGCGCGGGCCGTTTCTTTTCTGGCGCTGGCTGGGTTGCAAGGCGGAGGGATGTGGCGAACGCGTAGATCGACGAGAAGCAGGTCCCCATTCGACTTCGCT